>Ga0310810_10000250_pt1 | contig 55296 bp, 76 predicted proteins | sample NCmetagenome_FD_207641 | JGI IMG/M metagenome (GOLD analysis project Ga0310810, IMG submission 207641) | Soil microbial communities from experimental microcosm in Duke University, North Carolina, United States - NC | ecosystem: Engineered > Artificial ecosystem > Soil microcosm > Unclassified ...
GGGAGGAGCGCCTACGGCGCGCTCCACTACCAGCCGCTCCTCCTACTCACTGGCGATTTACCCCTAGGAGCCAGAAGTGGCTCCCACAACTTCTTGACTTGACCTTGGGGACCCGAGGTGGGAACCTGGGGTGGGAAGCCTTCACCTCTTTCGACGGGAGACGCACGTGGACAAGGTCGTTGAGTTGCTGGACGGTATCGCGAAGCAGCTCGGGGCGGTTCTCTCCACGGCTGTCGCCGCGGTAACCTTCATCATCGGTATGTGCGCAGCGCGCGCCCTAGTCGCCGATTGGTGTAACACGGCGAGGGACTCATGAAGACCGCTATCATCGTGGTGGACGTGCAGAACGACTTCTGCCCCGGGGGCGCACTCGCCGTGCCCGGCGGGGACGAGGTCGTGCCCGTCATCAACAAGCTGCTGCGCGATCATCCCGACTGGGTCGTGGTCGCGTCCCAGGACTGGCACCCGGCGCAGACACCGCACTTCGACAAGTGGCCGGTGCACTGCGTGGAGAACACGCCGGGGGCCGCCCTGCACCCCGGCCTGGTGTTCCCGAACCCGAGCGAGATGCTCTACGTGCTGAAGGGGCAGGACGGTGACGGCTACTCCGCCATGACCCCCGCGCTGCGCCGGTCGCTGCACCGCCAGGGCGTGGAGCGCGTCTACGTCGTGGGCCTCGCCACCGACTACTGCGTGCGGGCGACCGCCGTCGACGCGAGCGCGTGCTTCGCCACCGTCGTGCTGCTGCCGGCCTGCCGCGCCGTAGGCGACGCCGCCGAGGCGCACGACCAGATGCTCGTGCATGGAGTCCTACTCATGAGGTACCTGCCGTGATCCGCTCCATGCTCGATACCGACTTCTACAAGTTCCTCATGTCGCAGTTCGCGTGGCGGTACTACCCGAACACGCGCGTGACCATGAGGCTCATGAGTCGGAAGGGCCTGCCGTTCGACCCGTCGCTCAAGGACAAGGTCCAGAACGCTGTCGGAAAGGTAATGCCGACCCTAACCTACAGCGAGGCCGACCACCTCGTCTCACTCGGGCTATCTAAGAAGTGGGCGTCTGACTTACTGGAGGAGAGACTGACGCAGCCGCGCGTCCATGACGACGGCGTCACCGTCGAGGGACCGTGGTGGACGACGATGCTGTGGGAGACCCACATCATGTCGGCGGTCAGCGAGGTCCTGTCCAACGGCGTAGACCCGACCGTCGCGAGGGAGCGTCTCGCCGTCAAGCACGCGCTCCTCAAGATGCTTCCTATGCCCGTCGTCGACTTCGGAACACGCAGGCGTGCCTCCCTCGTCTGGCACCGCGAGGTGCTCGCGGTGATGCGCGACGTACTCCAGGGGACGTCGAATGTCATGCTCGCGCGCGAGTTCGGTATGCCCGTCGTCGGCACGATGGCCCACGAGATTTTCATGGTCCCGACCGCCCTCGTGGACTCGTCCGAAGTGGCGATGCGTGCGATGCCGTGCGTCGTGCTCGCGCAGTGGCGCGAGATGTACGGGGACTCGTACAAGACGGCCCTCACCGACACGTTCGGCACGAGGTCGTTCTTCTCGTGCATGGACGGCGAGGACCTCAAGCACTGGAGCTTCCGCCAGGACAGCGGAGACCCCGATCAGTGGGTGAACCTGGTGCACGCGGAGTACCAGTTCCGGCGCCTGCCGAAGCCGACGATGGTCTTCAGCGACGGCCTGACCATCCCGAAGATGCTCGACCTGAAGAAGCACAACGGCCTCTTCGGCTGGGGCACAGACCTCACGAACGACACCGGCGTGCCGGCCCCCGACTTCGTCATGAAGGTCGTGGAGGCCGACGGCCACAGGACCGTGAAGCTGTCGGACGACCCGGCGAAGTCGCTCGGCACGCCCGAGGACGTCGCGCGGTACCGGAGGGTGTTCAGGTGAAACGTCTCTACGAAGATGAAGAGGTCCGTATCACTGTGAAGGACCTGATCGAGGAACTCAAGAAGTTCCCACCTACTGCCTACGTCTACGTCGAGGGCTGCGACTGCATCGGGGCCGGAGTCTGCGTGTCCGCGCTGAACGACGACGTGCTGATCGAGAGGAGCAAGTGAGGAAGTCGCACCCGGTCCTTCGCGGCATCGAGGAGGTCTCGCCGTACCGCACCGTCTCGGGCGACTCGCTGTACCTGGTCCGCCCACCGGCGATGCAGATCGATGACTTCCTCCCGGTCGGCGGCATCATGGGCGTCACCGCCTACCCCGGCGTAGGCAAGACCTGGCTCGCGATGGAGGTCGCGCGCGCCGTGGCCGGCGGCCTGCCCTTCCTGGGCCACTACCGTGCCACGCGCGGTGGCGTGCTTTTCGTCGGCTCCGACTCCTCGCTGGAAGACTACGCCCGCCAGTGGACGCGCCTCACCCGCGCGACCGAGGACGCGCACGACCGCTTCGAGCCCGTCCGCTTCCTGATCCAGTCCACGTTCATGTTCGAGGACATGGACGAGGTGCGCAAGCTGATCCGCACCCACCAGACGTTCGAGTGGGGCGACGTGCACGCGACCGAGGACGGTCCCGAGCGCGAGCGCGGGTTCCACGTCATCGTGTTCGACACGGTGTCGAAGCTGACGCGCATGAACCAGAATGACAACACCGAGATGGAGGAGGTGTTCCGCCACATCCGGTGGATCGCCGAGGCCACGAACGCCGCGGTCATCCTGCTCCACCACAACGCGAAGAAGTCCGAGTTCAACGACGGCTCCGACTGGCGCGGGGCCATCGGCCAGATCGGCGGCCTCGACTCGTGGGTGCACCTGACTCCGAAGCGCAGCGACAAGTACCTGGTGAAGGTGCAGTACAAGAAGTTCCGCGGCATCACGCCGGACGACTTCTCCTACCGCATGTCGGTCATGGACGCGGAGGCGGCCTCGCTCACGGTGGCCGAGAAGGAGATACTCGTCGAGGACGAGCACGTGGTGCTCGACGCCCTGGCGACCCGAGCGAGGGAGCGCGTGCAGGCCGGGCCCGGGCGCCGGGCGTCCGACATCCGGGACGACCTGTGGGCCGAGTTCGAGCCGAAGTTCGTGACGCGGGCGAAGCTGCTGAAGGGCGTGCACAACCGCCTGAACGCGATGCTCGCGGCCGGGTCGGTGCGCAGGGAGCAGAACGAGGAGGGGAAGTCGGTCTACTATGCGGTCGAGACGAAGCCTGACGAAGCTGGCCCAGCAGTCGCCTGACCTGGACGACGTCGAGGACGCGCTCGACGAGGAGGAGCAGTGCCGGTATACACGTACAGATGCGAGGCGGGGCACGAGTGGGACGAAGTCCGACCCATTGAAGGGTCGCAAATCTCGCAGGAACCGTGTTCGGCCTGCATGGAAGCAATCGACGCTGGAGGCCACGACCTCGGAACGCAGTCGGACTTCTCCGAGTTCGCCGGCAAGAAGGTCCCCGCGCGCGCGAGCGTGAGCCTGAAGGGGCCTGGCTGGACACCGAAGTTTTTCCCACAAAGAGAGGGGAAGTGAAGATGATGTACTTCTTGCTTTGCGCTGTACTGCTCAGTCTCATCGGAGGCATCCTCGGTACTATCGCGTTTGTCGACTCCGTCCCGAGCAGTCGCCTGCGCGCGTCCAACTACAAGCGCCCGGAGAAGTCGGACACTACCTGGTCCATCCCGACGGTGGATCGGGTGCGCGAGATGTTGGACAATAATGATGTCGTGCGGTTGAGTCGGGTCGAGGGCGCTAATGGCCCCGGCACGGTGCTCCTGGACAACAACTGGTCGGTGCCCACGGTCCGCAGGGTTCGGCAGATGCTCGACGAGATGGTCACGCTGGAGCAGTACGACTTGCTCCTGGACTACCTGAACGCCGAGTACCTGGCGGCCAAGACCATCGACCAGCCGGCGAGGATCGTGAAGCGGGGCAAGCGTGGCTGATCGCATCCGCTGGTTCACCGAGGACGTCGAGCCGGAGGCCCGCAACCAGGTCGAGCGCACCGCGTCGATGCCGTTCGTCGCGGGCGTCGCGGTCATGCCCGACGTGCACTTCGGTCGCGGCTCTACCGTGGGCACCGTCGTCGCCACGCGCGGGGCCGTCATGCCCGCCTGCGTCGGCGTCGACATCGGCTGCGGCATGATCGCAGTGCGCACGCGACTCACACCCGACCAGGTCCGGTCGCACGTCGCCGCGATCCGCGAGGGCATCGAGCGTCGCATCCCGGTCGGCATCGGGCAGCGCGGGCAGAACTCGCGCATCCAGGCGACCGCGTCGCTGCGGGTCGGCGAGCTATTCGACCTCTCGGACAAGCTGTTCGGGAGCAAGCTGCACATGGACCAGCGCAGCCCGGACTGGAAGAACCAGTTGGGCTCCCTCGGTGGGGGCAACCACTTCATCGAAGTGTGCGTCGGACAACCTTGGCTTGTGACGGACGGTGGCCACGTAGGCGTGAACGAAGGATTCTCCCTCGATCCAAAGGACGAGGAGGTATGGATCATCCTCCACTCGGGCTCGCGCGGTGTCGGCAACCGCACCGGTACCTTCTGGACTAAGACCGCGCAGAAGCTGCCGAAGCACTACATGAACGGCGTCGATCTGCCGGACCCGGACCTCGCGGCACTCGTCGAGGGAACGCCGGAGTTCGACCAGTACATGCGGGAGCTTCACTGGTGCCAGGAGTTCGCGCGCCTGAACCGCGAGGAGATGATGGACCGCGTGGTGATGGAGTTGGCGACGACGGTGCTCGGGTTCAAGCCGGTACTTGCGCACTACGAGCTAGGGAACCTAGCCAATGCGGGGCATCTGATCGAGGTCGAGCGCATCAACTGCCACCACAATTACGTGAGAGCGGAGGAGCATGATGGCGAGCAGGTCTACGTCACGCGCAAGGGTGCCATCAGTGCGGCTGTCGGAGAGCGAGGTCTCATCCCTGGTTCGATGGGCGCTCGGTCCTACATCGTCACTGGACTCGGCAACCCGGAGGGATTTCACTCGGCTCCTCACGGGGCAGGTCGAAGAATGTCGCGTGGTGCTGCACGTAAGGCTTTCACCCTCGAAGGGGTCCGGGCGGAACTCGAAGCCCAGGGCATCGAGGCGCGCGTCCGCGAGGCCATCGTCGACGAGGCGCCGGGCGCGTACAAGGACATCGACCGGGTGATGGCGGACGCCGCGACGTTGGTGCGGCCGACGCATGTGCTTAGGCAGTTGGTGAGCGTGAAGGGTGACTGAGTACTTCGCCACGCAGGGAGGTTCCCTCTTTAGGAAGCTGCCTAGTGGTGACGTCACCTTCGTGTGTTCGCTCACATCGGTCAGGGATTACCACTATTCAGGTGCGGCGACGATGTTGGCGCTTGACCCGGCGGATGTCGCTGCTGAGTTGGGGATCAAGGTGGTCGATGAGGCCGAGAGAGCGAGAATCCAGGCTGAAGTGCGTAGGTTTAGGGGGATTTGATGCCATGCCGTGACGGACGAGAGGACGAGGACGAGCGCGACAACCAGCACATGCGCGAGGGCGCCGAGCTACTGTGCCAGTTCGCGGGTGACCTGGAGAAGGTCGGCGGTGCGGTGATGCTGCCGATGCCCATCCAAATCTGGTGGGCGGAGCACAAGAAGAGGGACGCGCTGCGGGCGGAGCGCGGGTGGTAGACCGAGACGAGGCCGACGTGCTGAACGGCCTATGGGACTGGGCGCTGGTGCGCCTGAGGCAGACCGGGCACCCGTACTACTGGGCGCTCGCGATGGACGTGTTAGCGTACGTGCGCTCCTACGAGAGCGGGAAGGGAGTTAGGACCTGAATGGACCCGCAGCGCAAGGCCGAGAAGGCCCAGAAGGAAGCCGAGAAGCAGGCGGCGTACGAGCAGGAGATCGCGGGGCTGGAGTTCCACGAGTGGCCGAAGATCGGCCGCCTCAACCGAGACGTCGTCATCACCGAGAAGATCGACGGGACGAACGCGGCCATCGGGATCATCTCCGAGATGGATGGGTACCGCGTCTACGCCCAGTCGCGCACGCGCATCATCACGCCCGACAACGACAACTACGCGTTCGCGGCGTGGGTCCAGAAGAACGCCGCGGTGCTGATCGAGGCCCTGGGTGTCGGTCTCCACTTCGGCGAGTGGTGGGGCGTCGGCATCGCCCGCAACTACGGTCTGAGTGAGCGCCGGTTCTCGTTGTTCAACACGGCGAAGTGGGGAGCCGGCGAGGGGGCCGTCGCTCTGGAGAAGGCGCGCGCGCAGGGTGTGGCGATCTACTCGGTCCCCGTGCTCTACACCGGCCCGTGGACCGGCGTGTTTGGCTACATCGACGCGACGCAGCCAGCGAAGGAGACCCCGGGGCAGAACCTGCCGTGGCTCACGGCGGAGCAGATGGGCGGGTGGGAGGGCGTGCAGGACCAGCCGAACCCGCGACCGCGCTTCGCGCCGAGCTTCATCCTGGAGTATCTGGCCCGCGTCGGCTCGCAGGCCGCGCCCGGGTTCGCGAAGCCCGAGGGCGTCGTGGTGTTCCACCGCGCGAGCAACACGTGCTTCAAGGCGACGGTCGAGCACGACGACGAGTGGAAGGGGAAGAAGGCATGATGCCTCGCTGGCTACAGAAGAACCTGGACGATACTCGCTCTTACTGCTGCTGGCGCGTCGTGTACCAGAACGGAAGGAGGGGTCTGTGGTCGACCCGTTCGTCAGCGGAGTGGGAGGCGATCACCGCGTCAGTGACCGAGGACGTCTACGTCGAGTACCAGCACCGGCCGATCCGCGAGGTCGAGGTGCGTCCCGACCGCATGGATACTGGTCGAAATGGAGGTAGCGAGTGAGGGAGCCCATAGAGCGCGTCGCCGCGGCCTGCCCTTTCTCGAAGTTCAAGGACGACAGGCACGAGTGGCGCCTGCTGATGCACCAGGACCTCATCGTCAAAATCAGCGAGGCCTACTACGCGCTGCGCCAGTGTGAGGCATGCAAGTTGACGGTCCTGTTGGCTGAGTGTGGCGGAGGATACAGCGACGCCCCGAAGAACGAGGACAGGATCATCTTCGCGTTCTACCCGGCCAACGCGCCGAAGGAGCCATCGTGAGTCAACCCACCGTGCTCGGCCCGTGGTACATCGTGCAGCGCCTGATGTCTGAGCGTGAGGCCGCCGAGGAGACGAACGACAACTACCCGCGGGTGCTATACTATACGGCGATGGAGGACGGGCCTGCCATGTTCCAGACCAACAAGAAGCGCGCCATGCTCTTCATGTCCCTCGGCTCCGCGTCCCGCGTGGCCGCCGCCGAGGTGGCTGAGGTGCGGGTGCTCACAACGAAGGAAGAGGGAGAGGAGTTCGGGAGATGACGGTACGGGTGCTGTTGAAGATGCTGGCCGGAATGCCGGAGGATGCTCACGTCTCCCTGGCTAAGGACTACAGTGACCAGGAGTACGAGCGCGTCGACCTGGCGGCTGTCCACTACGACGACCTGGAGAACATGGTCGAGCTACGTGAGGAGTTCGCGCAATGATGCGCCCTATGGGGGCCCGCGCCCTGGTCAAGCGGGTGGACGCTCCGAAGCCGGAGTCGTCGCTCATCATCACGCCCGAGACGGTGGAGGCTAAGCCCTCCCCGTACGCGGTCGTGATCGCGGTGGGCAAGCTGGTGCAGGGTGGGTTCGCACCCGCCGACGTCGTGCTGCTGCACGACTACGCCGGGGCGCCGTGTAACGTGGAGTTGGACGGCGAGGTCATCGAGGCCGTCGTCGTGAGCGAGGACGACGTCCTCTGCGTCGTGGAGGGGCTGTGAGGGAACCACTGAAGGATGCGGCGAACATCCTGGCCGTCGTGCTGGTCCAGCCGCTCATGATCTGGGGTGCCTGGAATTTCATCGTGCCGATCTTCTGGCACGCGGCCCCGCACATCACGCTGCTCCAGGCGTTCTTCGCGGGCATCGTGCTCAACGTCCTTGGGATGTTCTTCCGCAAGTGAGACTCTCCCCCATGTTCGTCCCCCGCGAGGGGGCAGGCTACTACTGGGACAGGCTGCGCGTGCTGCGCAACGAGTGTGCCCTCGGTCTGACTCACAACCGAGCCCAGATCACAGAACTGGAACAGGAGCACTACCGGACCACGTACTCCGAGAACGTGCGCCACTACCTCTACATGGACAAGGACGGCAACTTCGTCGCCTTCTCTCGCCTGGAGTGGAGAGACGGATACGTGTACCCGACGTACGGCGTGGGCGCGCACTTTCGCGGCCGCGGCTACATCTGGGACGTGGTGCGCCACGCGATGCTAGCGGCGGGCGGGCCACTGAAGGGCGATCTGCTCGTCGACAACGAGGCGATCAAGGTCGTCGACTACGCCCTCGGCTGGCGCCCGTTCGGGGACCCGGTCGGCCTCGTGCAGTCCGTGTACGCTGAGTGGCCGCCCGAGTTCGCGAAGGGAGTCTTCCCGGCATGATCCCGCTCTTCAAGGTGTTCATGGCGCCCGAGGCCCCGGACCGCGTGCGCGAGGTACTGGAGTCCGGGTTCATCGGCGAGGGAGAGCAGGCCGCGGCTTTCGAGCGCGAGTTCGCACCGTACGTGCCGGCCGGTTACGACGTCGCGCTCACGAACTCGTGCACGAGCGCGATCCACATGGTGCTCGCGTACCTCGGCGTCGGTCCTGGGGACGAGGTCATTACCACGGCGCTGACGTGCGTGGCGACGAACGCTCCGATCCTGTCACTCGGTGCACGCCCCGTGTGGGCCGACGTCAACTGGCAGACCGGCCTGATCTGCCCGTATGAAATGGCCGACAAGATCAGCCCACGCACCAAGGCGATCATCGCCGTGGACTGGACGGGCATGCGCGCCGACTACCGGAGGCTGAAGGAGTTCGGCATCCCGGTGATTCAGGACGCCGCGCATGGCCCACTGGACATCAGTCGGGGGAATTGCGGGGACTTCATTTGCTACAGCTTCGGACCGATCAAGCACCTGACGTCGGGTGAGGGCGGAGCAGTGGCCAGCCACCCCGACAACATCGAGAAACTCCGCATCATGCGCTGGTACGGGCTCGACCGCACGTCGACTAGAGACTTCCGCTGCGCCCAGGACATCAGTCTGCCCGGCCTGAAATGGCACATGAACGACGTGAACGCGGCCATCGGCCGAGCGAACCTGCCGTCACTGAGGAACATCGTCGCCAACCACGTCGCGAACGCCGGCCGCATCCGCATCGGCATCTCCCACCCGGACGTCGAGCCGGTTGGACTGGGACGGCCCTCGAACTCGTGGGTACTCCCACTGCGCATCGGGGGTCCTCCGTTCTCGGACTGTCGCCGTGACGAGTTCAAGGCGTGGATGGGGGAGCGCGGGGTCATGTGCTCGCAGGTGCACGCGCGCAACGACAAGCATACGGCTTACAAGTACGGAACCGGGAAACTCATCGGCCTGAATAGTTACGACCAAGCCCACATCAACGTACCGTGCGGCTGGTGGATGACGCCGGAAGACGTCGACCACGTGCTCAACGCGATCAACGACTTCCCCGGCAACCGCCGCCTGCGGAGCCGAGATTGAGCCGCCCGAGCATCGGGGTCGTGATCGCAACTCCGGGTCGGCGCTCTTTGCTGCGCACGATGAACAGCATCCTGTACCAGGGACTGGAGCCGGGCGACGACGTGCTCGTGGTGGGAGACGGGTACCACAAACCCACCGCTGAACTCGTAGGGATAATGGGGTGGCCGTTCCGCTACGTGGCCACGCAAAAGACGCGTGACTGGGGCCACTCGCAGCAGAACTACGGTCTCCAGCGGGTGCGCGGCGATTGGCTGCTGCTGCAGGACGACGACGACGTATTCCTGCCCCGGGCGTTCGACGAGGCCAGAACCATCATCGAGAAGCTGGAGTCGCCGCGCCCGATCATCGGCCGGGTCATGACGCCGTACCTAGGCATCCTCTGGACCGAGCCGATGAAGGAGCCCCTCGACGGGCACTGCCTCGTCGTGCCGAACGACAAGTCGAAGCTCGGCTACTTCGGGCTGGAGTACGCGGGGGACCAGAAGTGGCTGGCCTCGAACCTGGAGGCGTACGAGACCTACACGTGGGCGGATCGCATCTGGACTCTGACGCGCCCGAGTGGTAAGCTCTGGCCGAGGAGGGTCGGGAGCGACGTGTGGGACTTCCACAGGGACGCAGGTGGTGCGTGGGACGGAATCCCGGTAGTCACGCTGCGTATGGTCAGGGACGAGAAGGACTACTGGCGGGCCACGATGGTTGGCAGCCCGACGCTCTCCAGCGCGGAGCTACGCGAGGTCGCGGAGTTTGCGGCGTGGGCGGGCCAGGGACTCGACGTCTGGTTCGCGCTGCATCCAACCGACACCGAACTCGCAGCCGTGCTCAACGACTGCGGCTACCAGTTGCACGAGGCGAGGGAGGACTTCATGGACTTCACCTTCACGTGGCCGCCGCACAAGTTCGTGCCGCCGGAGAAGACGTGAGCTTCAGCAAGCAGCTAGAGGCGATGGGCACGGCGATCATCTTCATCAACGCCCTCCCCGACGGGACGGTCTGGTCGCTCACGTGCACCAACGACGACGACGCCGAGTCGCCGTCCGTGCTGAACATCTACGCCCAGCAGGGCGCGTGGCAGATGCTGCGCAACCTGCTCAAGTTGGGCAAGCCAGTCGACAAGAGCGCCACGGCTGACGGGGACCAGTTCGTCTGCTTCCGCCACGGCACGCTCTACATTAGCATCATCGAGGAGGAGTGATGGAGAACCACAACGAAGACTCGGTGTACCCCGAAGTTACGGACCAGGAACTCGGAGAGGCCACAGGTGACCAGCCCGAGCCGCCCGTCCCTTCTGCACTGCGCGACGTGGACCCGGCGCTGCTCGCGGCGATCCGCGACAAGGTGAAGCAGTTTACCAAGTCCGACGCCAAGACGATCTCCGGCTCCGAGGCGCCCGTCGAGACCGCCGCACCAGCCGAGGGAACGGGGAAGGTCACCGAGGGCAAGGACGTCGACTGGTCCGAGTACGACCTGGACTTCACGGTGCGCCACCTCTACCCGCAGGCCCGCTACGTGGACACGCCGCAGGGTCCGCACTGGGTCGCGATGGTGGACGAGTTCCACTCGTGCGAGCGTAGCTTCGCCGGCCACGGGAAGACGGTGAACGCGTACGGCAGCACCGAGCAGGAGCCGCTCAACCTCGGGAACTACCTGAACGACATGCTCAACAGCCCTGAGGGCTGGCGGGTCGTGTCGCTCCTGCCGGGCTCAGTCGGCCGCGTCGGCGTGCTGCTCACACGCCAGCGCCCGCTCGTGCTGCCGGAGCCGAAGCTCCTGCGCAAGGAGACCGAGGTCGAGGCGCCGAAGGACCCCGAGTTGCAGCGGGAGGAGGACGCGGCGATGGCATTCATGGAGCGCGAGGGGCTCGGCGTCGGGCCACACCCCGTCTCGTCCCTGGAGCAGACGGCGGTGGCGCTGAACGGGCCGGCGCAGCACGTGCCGAACCCGAACGTGGAGCTACCGGACCAGATGGCCGAGGCGAAGACGGCAGCGTCCGCGGCCGAGGAGGCTCTCGCGGGCCCGGACTTCGGGGACGTGCCCGCGGAAGAGGTCTGATGTACCGAGTCAACGTCTCGTCCGTCCAGGACTTCATGCAGTGCAGGTTCCGCTGGTGGGCGAAGTGGGTGATGAACCGGGTGCCGGTGGCGACGTCGCCGGCACTCGACGCGGGGCGCATCCTGCACCGGGCGTTCGAGCGGCACTTCAACGGCGAGCCACTGGAGGAGTCGCTCTGGGGCGAGTGCTACGAGTTCAGGAAGTTGATCCCATCGGCGCACCCGTCGGCGCAGCCCGGTGCGCTGAAGGCCGTGCAGCAGATGGAGGACCTCGCACCCGCGATGCCGCTGTGGCGTGACAAGTTCGAGATCACTGAGGTCCTGGAGGTGGAGCAGCCGTTCGAGTGGCCGGACCCTGAGACAGACGTCATATGGATCGGCCGTCCCGACCGGGTCGTCGTGGTGGGGAACAAGGTGTGGCACGAGCAGAACCGAGGACTGGCGTCGGGGATGAACTTCGGCACCTACATGAGGCTCGCCCTGCGCCACTACCACGAGCACCTCTACGCGCACCCGCTGTCGGAGCGCTACTGCACCAAGCGCAGGCGCTACGGCGGGACGATCATGAATCTAGTGCGCAAGCTGAAGTTCGTGACGGGCAAGGGGCGGAAGACGGCCGAGGAGATGTTCTTCCAGAGCGCGATGAGCGTCAACCTGGAGAGCCTTCTGCATCGCTCCGTCATGGACGCCCTGCGCGACCACGTCTCTGAGATGCGCAGGGTAGAGGAGTTGTGGAGGCAGCAGGGTGCTGTGCCTCCGCCCAACGAGAAGCTGAACGGTGGGTTCGCCGGCAACAGCGAGGACCCGTACTTCCGCGTACTCATCGGGGAGGTCGGACTGCTCGACTCGTCGGTGTTCAAGGACCGCGAGGACACGTATGCCCAGCCGACGACCGGATGAGTTCGACGCTCTGTGGGGTGTGCTTCCGCATCCTCCTGGGTCTGTTGTGCGTCTATTTGCTCGCGCGGATGATCTGCGGGACGGGGACTACGCTACGTCCGCCGCCGAGGTCAGGAAGTTCGCGCGGGCGTACCGGGACAGGAACGTCTACGTCGCGCCGAACCCGACCAGCTACCGGGGCGGAGCCAGGCACGCGTCGGGGGACGTGACGCACTGGTCGTACTTCCTGATCGACATGGACCCGGTCGAGGAGGTGTACGACGCGCAGGCCGCAGTGAACCACGCCCTGTTGTGGCTCGGCGAGTGGATCGGCCGGGACTTCTCGCTGAACCAGCCGATCATCATCGACTCGGGGCGTGGGGCGCAGGCGTGGATCAGGCTCAGGGATTGCCCGCTCGTGAACGCCGAAGACAAGAGCGTTCCCGGTTGGCCGCGCCAGATGGTGCGCCGGGTCAACAGCTACTGGCTGAAGCGGCTCGACGAGAAGCTCGGCGTCGTGTGCGGCTGCCGAGTGGACACGAGCACGTCGGACCTCCCTCGCTTGATGCGCTGTCCAGGCACGCGCAACGTGAAGACGGGGCGCAAGGCGTCGTTCGTGGTCAGCACCGACCGCGTGTTCCCTGGGGTGGCCAAGCTGCTCGTGGTGGGCACGCCGCCGCAGGCTCTGACCGACCCGGACCAGGGTGAGGTCGTTGCCGGGCAGACGTGGCAGGCCGTGTTCGCGCACCTGACGCGGATGGCGCAGACGTACCTAACGCAGGGGCAGGAGGAGCCGGGGCGCCACAAGGTCATGTGGCACACGGCCAAGAAGTTCCGCGAACTGGGCGTCACTCGCGCAGAGGCCGCGAGGGCGCTGCGGTGGGCCAACAGCCTGAGGGGAGAGGACTCGGAGCTACCTCTAGAGCAGGTGGAGCACGCGCTGGACACGGCTTACGAAGGCTGAACACTTGACTAAGTCCCGCCCCTGTGAGAGTATGGGGTGGGAGAAGACCACGACCAACTGAGGAGACAGAGATGACTGCCACGATGACCGAGAGCACCACGACCACGTACACCATGAAGGTGGTCCAGATCGACGGGGGCCGCTACGCGGTCTCGCTGACGACCCCGACCTCGACCGACTTCCTGCGCGACTTCTACGGGAGCGTCCGCACGTTCTCGACGCCGAACTCGGCCCGCAAGGCGATCACGCGTGCGAATCGCCCGTCGGGGGACCGCCACCGGTAGTGCCATCGTGGGGTGTCGTTTAAGAGAAGACACCCGCAGTGATGCGGGAGATGGTCGGTGAGATGCCGGCCCGCCCTCTGCCTTCACAGCATCACAACGAGGCGCCAGGTTCCGCGCCTACAACCCTCGGGAGAGGTGAAGGGGTACGATGGCGAAGACGAACAAGCTGAACTTCCTGCACGGGTCCGAGATCGACGAGTCCGTGAAGGAGAGGATTCTCATCTACGGGCGAGCCGGCGTCGGCAAAACGCGCTTCGCCTTGTCGATCCCCGAGGACTGGGGCCGCATCGCGTACTACGCGGCCGACAAGAACTCATGGCTGCTGAGTTCGATCAGCAAGGCCAAGCGCGACCGCGTCGAGGTCATCCGCCCGGAGGGCCCGGACCCGAGCGCGCAGTTCCAGCAGTTCTGCATGATGGACCTGGACGAGGTCGGCCCGGACATCGGCGTGATCGTGGTGGACACCTACTCGAAGGTCGCGCTGGACAGCGTCTCGTTCATCGCGAACACGCTGTCGGTGGACCGCGAGAAGCACTACATCGTGGGTGAACTTGGCAAGGGAGGTATCTCCATCCCGAACCGCGGCGACTACCAGGGCGTGGACGGCCTGTCGAAGAACTACCTCGACCTGCTGTTCGACGCGCACCCCGACAAGCACATCATCTTCGTGATGCACGAGGAGAGCAAGCAGGTCGGCGGCCCGAACGGCCACGTAGTCGGCGGCCCACAGCACCCGGGCTGGACGATGATCGACTACCTGCCCGCGCAGTTCAGCACCATCGTGCGCCTCGTGCGCGACGAGATTCTGGTGCCGGGCGCTGACGACATCTCTCCAGTGGTCGTGGCGATCACGGAGTACGACGGGAAGTTCCCGGCGAAGCTGCGCACTGACGACGAGGAGGCTCCGAACCCCCTCGCGCGGCTGGTGCTCGACCGCAACCCGTCGCCATGGTGGGTGAAGTACGTGGAGTACAACGCGGGACAGAAGGCGGCCCCGCTGAAGAAGAAGTCGAAGAAGTAGGACCCCGCAACCAAGGAGACAAGATGAGCGCACCAGGCAGCGTGTTCCTGATCTCGGTTCTGTATCAGCCGACGCAGGCCGAGCAGATCGAGGGCAAGAAGAAGACCATCATCGTCCCGCCGCAGTTCGTACTGGCCGACGACATCCAGGCGGCGATCAACAAGGCGGTTCTGCTCGCTCCCCGCGACCTCGAAACCGACCGCTTCGAGGTGCTCGCGACCAACCCTTTCTAGGGCGCGGGTCCAGGAGCGAGGCCAGCGATCAGTTCCGGGTGATGCTCGCGAACTGCAAGGCGTACGGCCTCACACCGCTGACCCGCGAGGAGTTCGAGCAGGAAGACAAGCGCATGCTCGTCGAGGCGGTGCGCAGGAGAAATGGACTGAGTGAGGGAGATACCGGACTATTCCGGTGCCTGTCTTACTACTAGGAGAACACATGGCGAAGACGACGCAGAACCCGGTCACCCCCGACTTCAAGGACGTGGACAAGGAGGCCGTGGCGCGCGCGCAGGCGGCCATCGCGGGCGGCATGCAGGACCCGCTGAAGGTACCGAAGGGCGCCAAGGTCAGCACTGACAAGAACGGCGTGGAGTACTCGCGCTGGTCTGAGCGCATCACGATCACCTCGGCGTACCGCACGGTCACGGAGTCGAAGCTGATGGACGTGGTCGTGATCGGCAAGATCAGGCAGTCCGACAAGAACAACGGCTCGAAGGTCTTCGGGCACTTCTACCTCAACCACGCGGCGGAGCTTCCGAAGGGCCACGACCAGATGAACGACCGGAGCAACGGAGCGATCATCTCCCTGCTCCAGGCCACGGGACTCATGCCAGCCGGCGGCGTGCTGAAGGCGTCGCTGCTCAGCAAGGTGTTCCCGTCGAAGGGCAAGCCGGGCGAGTCGTCGCCGCTGAACGACAAGGCCGTGGTGGCCAACATCGTCCAGACGAACGGCCCGAAGAAGGACCGCAAGACCCGGAAGCCGGTGGTCGACTCGGAGGGCGAGCCGATCCTGGAGAAGCGCGACAGCGTCGAGTCGTTCCTCCCGGACGCCCCGGCGAAGACGGACGACGAGGGGGAGTAGCATGGCCGACGAGGTGGTCTACCCGAGGAACGACTTCACCGAGATGATCGAGAGGACGTCCTCGGACAACCGCTCAGGCGTGCGTGGGGGAATGGCTTCGGCCACTCCCGTCCCGACCGCCCAGAGCGCCGACTTCGGTCGGCCCGTACCGGAGGCGCCCCCGCTCTCGGACGAGGAGCGCATCGAGCGCGACAGGCTCGCGGCTTCCCTCGGTATCACCGACGGGGCACTGCCTACCGAGCAGGAGCGCTACAAGAGCCTCGACGAGGCCATCGAGGCCGGCGCCCCGGTGCGTCCCGCGAGGGTGCCTGTCGGCGCGGCCGGCTATCAGTACGGTGTGCTCGGCGGGGCCATGCCCCGCCTGCCCGACTTCACCCGGGTCGAGGGCATCGACCTGCTCCGCAATCGAGTCATGGTCGACGGGATGGAGTTCCCGATCCCCGAGGAGGAGGCCCGCGAGTACAAGAAGTACGTGATCGAGGTCGCCCGCGACGCCATCTTCCAGGCACTCAGCGCAGCCGAGACCCTGTTCGGCGAGCCGGCTCCGGCGGAGGGTGCGAGTGAAGTCACGACGCGAGGAGATGAGGCGCTACAACGCGAGTCTGCCGGGGATCGCGCGGAACCTCAGGGCTGAGCACGGGCTGGACCGGTCCACCTCGGAGTACTGGGCCGGGAAGATGCTAGACGGCGGCACGCGCTGCGCGATCTGTGGGCTGCCGACCTACCTCATCGAGGTCTACTACTCGCGAGGGTGGCCCTGGTTCCTGGGACGGAGGTACGGCGCGGGCTCTCACCCGCGCCTTACGCTTGACCACCTGGTGCCGGGGTGCAACGAGGGCGGATTCCGCCTGCTCTGCTACGCGTGCAACTCGCTGCGTGGCGCTACACGACTGACTGACGAGGACGTCCTCATCGACGTTCGTGACAAGTGGAGATGGTTCTGCGGGCTCCGTTTTCTCTGGTGGTTGAACACCAGTCCCGGGGTCGGTGGCCGACTGCATAGGAGCGCAAGATGCGCGAACAGAGATGCACAGTATGCGGCCGGGGCTACAGCAGGACCCACCCTGTCGTCGAGCGAGACGAGTACCGAATCACGTTCACCGAGTCCGTCTGCCACCTCTGCGCCGTGACGCTGGCGCGCGGGATGGAGGGGATCACGGAGATGCTCAAGCAGTCGCACGGTGAGAAGCGGGAGCGAGTCCTGGACAGGCTAGTTACGAGGCTAGAAGCCGAGGGCTTCTCCACGGAGTCGTTCCCGCACCGCCGGAGGTCAGCATGAAAGCGTTCGGACGCGCGGACTCACCCTACCTCTTCGTCATGGTGTCGAAGCCCGGCGAGGGCATGGAAGCGTGGTTCTGGCGCCAGCTACACAAGGCCGGCATACTCAAGAGCCAGTGCCGCATCGTCTACATGCTCGACGAGCCTCCGGCCGGCTCCAACAACAAGCCGCTCGTGTCCCAGATCAGGGCCGCCCGCGAGCGCTTCACGCGCGAGATCAAGCGGTCGTCGCCGAGCGTCGTGGTCCCGATGGGCACGGAGCCGTTCTACGCGCTCACCGGCATCAACGAGGGCATCTTCGACGCTCGCGGCTACCTGATCCGCAAGCACCTGTTCCACCCGGTCCCGACCGAGGTGTGGAAGCAGGTGGGGACGTACAAGAACGCGAGCAAGGCCACCGGTGCGAAGGCCGGCGACCCCAAGATGAAGTTCGTCAAGGAGGCGCGGCCGTCCCTGCTCGGGGCCGACTTCGCAGGCACCGTCGTCCCGACGTTCACCCTGGAGCACATCCGCACCGAGCAGTTCGCGGTGGCCCCGGCGTTCATCGAGGACATCAAGCGCCTGAAGCGGGTGGTTGACGGCGACACGCGCGAGGTCGGGAAGAAGTTCAAGTACCACAGCAGCATCGAGACGCTGCCAGACATCGAGGACCTCGGTGACCTGATCGCGGTGGACATCGAGACGCACGGCATCGACAACGAGGTGATCGACCTCGTGTCGTTCAGCGACGGCAAGGTCACCGCCGCGCTCGACTGGAACGAGGACACGCGGGCCCTGATCGAGCGCATCTTCGCGCTACCGGGCCGGATGTACGCGTTCCACAACTCCCCGTTCGACCTCCCTCGCTTGATGGCGAACGGCGTCTACATCGCGCAGCGCGTGATCGACGAGTGCGTGTTCGACACGATGTTCGCCGCGGTGAACATCCAGCCGGACCTGCACAAGGCGCTCGGCCGCGTGGCGTCGCTGTTCCTGGACCTGGAGCCGTGGAAGACGTCGTCCCGCAAGGAGACGTCCCACTGGCGCGCAATGGTGAAGGCCGACCCGCGAGGGTACGCGGCCAAGGACTCGTTCTACACGGTGTGGATCGCGAAGCAGGAGATCGCGGTCATGAAGTCTCTCGGCGCGTGGAAGTACTTCATGGGTCGTGACGGGCACCCTGGGCCAGGAGTCATGGCCACCCTCCCCGAGCTAGCGCTGATGTCACGCGGGGGACTGCGGACGAACAAGACGTACGCAGAGGAGTGGTGCCCGAAGTTGGAGAAGCAACTGTTCCGGTACCTGAAGCTCTGGACGCGGATGTTCCCCGACGTGAAGTTCTCGTCGAACCCGCAGTTGCAGAAGCTGCTCTACAAGCAGTGGGGCCTCCCGGTACAGCGCAGCAAGGAGGACGGGGTCTCGGTCGACGAACTCGCGCTCATCAAGCTCCAGGCGTACGTGGAGAAGAACCGCGACGACGACATGATCCCGGGGGCCTGGCAGACGGACCCGCGCGCGGTCGCGCGCACGTTCGACCTGATGCTGAAGATGCGAGACGTGGCCAAGACGCTCTCGACGTACGTGCAGCCCGTCATGTTCTCCGAGGAGAACTGGGTCCACCCGAGCTACCTGCCCGCGTCGAAGGACTCCGAGCGAGGGAGCACACGGGAGAAGAACGAGAGTGGGGATATGCGGTCGAAGGGCGCCACCGTCACCGGGCGCCTAGTCAGCTACAAGCCGAACATCCAGAACCAGCCGAAGCGGTGCCGCGTGCTGTACGTGCCGGACCGCGACGACATGTGCTTCGTCGAGGCCGATTACAAGTCGGCGGAGTTGTACGTGCTCGCCGGCATATCTGGGGACCGGCAACTGCTGGAGGACCTGGCCGGCGACATGCACCAGACGAACGCCGACCGACTCGGCATCAGCCGCAAGGTGGCGAAGAACGTGACGTACGCGTCGCAGTACCTGGCGAGCCCGTCGAAGCAGTCCGACATGATCCTGGAGCAGGAGCACATGTACGTGTCCCCCGCGGACTGCCAGGTCGTGTCTAGTGGCATCTGGGGCTACTACACGGACGCGACGGCGTACAAGCAGTTGTTGGTGGAGTTGTGCACGAGCAAGCGGTACATCACGAACCCGTTCGGTAGGACCCGCTTCTTCCACACGGGTGCGGCCCCGGCGGCGGTGGACTTCATCCCGCAGAGCACGGTGGCTGACATCCTGTGGTGCGTCATGAAGGACGTGGCCGAAATGCTACGCTCTCTCGGCGGGCGGCTCGTGACCACAGTGCACGACTCGATGCTCGCCTGCGTGCCGCTCGCGATGCGCGAGAGGGCCGCGCTGGAGATGAAGCGCATCATGGAGCGCCGGTTCGACTGCGTGCGCAAGGACTTCTACATCCCGGTCGCGCTCAAGGTCGGGGCACCGGGCGCGGCCTGGTCGCAGTTGGTCGAGTGGAAGGCGGCAGCGTGAACTGCCGAGAGTGTGGAGCGGGTTGGGGTGATGGTCGTCTCTGGACTACTGAATATCATGGGGAGGATTGTAGTATGGACCCGAACAAGCCCGAGCCGGCCCCGAAGGGGACTGGTCGAGAGATCACCCCACTCGTCGTCACGGACCTGAAGCTGCGGTCGGCGATGGGCAAGGAGAAGTACGGTGAGACACTGCGCGCGTTCAACGGGCGCGACCCACTCATCGACCTGTACCAGGAGTTGCTCGACGCGGTGCAGTACATCCGCCAGGAGATCGAGGAGAAGCGCGCGACGGCGCCGGACTCGGACCGGCAGACTGCGCGCGAGTTCCTGAGACTGCACCAACGCGTTACCAGCGACATCGTGAAGGAGTGTATGATCGAGTCTCCCGAGCCCATCTATACACCGCGAGCGCTCCAGACGGAGAGCGTCGCGCAGGAGGCTCACCGCCTCGTGCTCGGTTCCCGCGGAGAGGCCTACGGGCACCCGATCTTCGACATGACTCGCTCGGCCGACATGCTGACCGCGCTACTGCGCAACAAGCTGCGCCCCGGCGTGCGTCTGGAGGCCGAGGACATCGGCCAGGCCATGATCTGCGTGAAGCAGTCACGGCACCGCAACAAGCCGAAGCGCGACAACAACACGGACACCGCGGGTTACGCGCTCACGCTGGAGATGATCGCGGAGTGGCGGACGGCTCACCCGGGAGTGGACCCTCGTGACGTATTTCCCGAGGTGTAGGGCTGCTCGTTGCGGCAAGATCGCGACCTACGGGTCGCGTTGCACCAGGCACTGGATGCGCCGGCAGCGCCCTTACCGGGAGTTGCCGACGACTACGCTGTGGTGGAGGAAGTGGGAGCCCACCATCGTCTCCGGCCTGAATGTGCGCCTGCTCGTGTGGAGAAATGGCGTGCAGCCCACTGCGCCTGAGGCTGCGGGGATATTCGAGAAGCTACAGGGTAGACAGCGCAAGTGGATTCCGGTACTCAACGAGATCGTCAGGGCCGCCGACAGGGCGGCCGGGAGGAAGTATGCAGGTGGTCGTGGTGGTCAAGAAGGTGGATGACGAGTTCCATGCCGTGCTCACCGAAGGTGGGAAGCTCAAGCGCGTCCACACCGATATTGATATGGAGGAGGTAGTGAACTTCCTGCTCTCCGACTACCTGAGTGACGAGAACCTCGACGAGGTCGCGGTGACCGTGGAGATGTCGCATGGACCGGCAGCTACTGGCTAGGGAGCTAACCCGCGACGAAGGAGCGCGCTTGCGGCCTTACAAAGACTCGATTGGGTTTTGGACCATCGGCATCGGGCACCTCCTCGGGACCGAGCAGCGCATGACCGAGATCACTGAGGCCGAGATGTACGCCCTGTTCGAGGCCGACGTCACGTCGGCGGAGTTGCTCGTGCGCGGGCTATTCCCGACGTACCCGCTGCTCGACGATGTTCGACAGCGTGTGCTCGTGAACATGGCGTTCAACCTCGGCACGCGGCTCTCGCAGTTCACGCACTTCATTGACTCCGTGCAGCGCTCGGACTGGGCGCAGGCCGCGGCGGACATGATGCACAGTAAGTGGGCGACGCAAGTCGGGGTGCGGGCCTCGCGCCTGCACGACATGATGCTGAGTGGGGACGCGTAGTGGCTAAGTGGGGGTTCGACCTGGACGGCACGCTCGACCACCTGGAGATCAGGGCCCTCGCGAACTTCCTCTACGACCATGGTGAGGAGGTCCACGTTCTCACCGGATTCCTGCCCGGGGGAGCATACTCCGCCGAGCAGAAGGTCGCCAAGTTGGAGCGCCTCGGGTGCCGTTACACGCAGATTCACCTGTGCCCGGGCGAGTCGATGGCGGAGATGGGGCAGTTCAAGGCCGCGGTGCTCAACCGCCTCGGCATCTGGTTCATGGTCGACGATGACCCGACGTTCGTCCGGCAGATGGCGTACTACGCCAACTCCCGCATCCTGATGGTGGTGAAATGAAGACCGTGTACGAGTTATGGCGTGAGGTCCTCCCCGACGCCGCGATGTCCGTCCCGTTCGACCTGGAGTCGGCCGCGAAGGTCGTCTTCCGCGTCGGCTCGCACAGCCACGGCACGCACATCCCGCCGGAGGACGAGCGCGGAGTCGACGATACTGACCTGATGGTCATCTGCGTCCCGCCTCCCGAGTACAAGCTCGGGCTCAAGGTCTGGGAGCATGCCGAGTTCAAGCACGGCAAGTGGGACGTCGTGTTCTACGACTGGCAGAAGTGGCTGCGCATGCTGCACAAGTCAAACCCGAACGTGCTCGGGACTTTGTGGCTCGATGACGAGGACGTATACTCCGAGCACGGGTGGATAGGATTCTGGCCGTACCTCGATCTCAAGCATGCGCGTGACCGCCTACTGTCGCAGGAGATGTACCCGTCCTTCATCGGCTACGCCCGCGCGCAGCTACACAAGATGACGCACCATGCGCACCAGGGCTACATGGGCGACAAGCGGAAGCGGCTCGTCGAGCGCTTCGGCTACGACGTGAAGAACGCCGCGCACCTGATCCGCCTGCTGCGCATGGCGTGCGGGGCATTCGAGACTGGTCGCCTCATCGTGCGGAGGCCGGACGCTGCGGAGATCATCGCGATTAAGCGCGGCGAGTTCAGCCTGGAGATGATCCAGGGCATGGCCGAGGCGCTGTTCCAGCGGGCCGAGGGAGCCCTCGCGGCGACGAAGCTGCCGAGGTACCCGGACGACCTGCTGATCCAGAGACTGATGGTCGAGGGATATAGGGACGCGTGGGAGTGGTCAGACCAGTAGTGCTGCGGGGTAGCTCAGTGGCAGAGCGCGGGACTCATAATCCTGAGGTCGCGGGTTCGATCCCCGCCCCCGCTACCAAGACAGAGGGAAGTGAGCGTTCGAGTCGCTCCGGTCGGTGGCCACGCGCAAGCGCGACCGTAGTGTCAAACTGGATAGCACGCCCTCGTTGAAGCATGAGTGGAAGTAGCGGCTAGGGTTCGAGTCCCATAGGCCGGGCAACCGCAGGGGTCCCGGCGTACAGAGTATCAGCGTAGCCTATAGCCTACGTGACTAGCTTCTGTGCCCTCCGTGCGAGAGATACGGCCACTCAGTAGTCCCTGGGGAGTAGCGCAGCCAGGTAGCGTACCCGCCTTGGAAGCGGGTGGTCGCCGGTTCAAATCCGGCCTCCCCAACCACGGTTGCTAGTACTGGCCCGAAAGGGAATGAAGCACGCTCTAGGCGGAACTAGCCGGTGATCGGTCACCGCGCGTGCGCACCGAACTACGTTGGGCCCGTGGTGGAAGCGTAGACACGCCGCGCTTAGAACGCGGTGCCGAGAGGCGTGCGGGTTCGAGTCCTGCCGGGCCTACCAGTAGAAACAGAAAGACCCCCGTCTCCGAGGTGGAGGCGGGGGTTTCTGCGTTTCTCTTCAGTCCGGGAGCTTGCCGAACGGGGCGCGTCCCGCGCCGACGTTCACCGACGCGTAGTGCTCGGCGAACAAGCCGACCGCGAGCACCGCGACCGCGGCGTAGCCGCCGTTGAACGGGACTCCGGCCAGGATGAGCCACGCGACGAGCGTGACGATCTCGACGCCAGTGAACAGCAGGATGCCTCTCAGTGCCTTCATGTCTACCTCAGTACGGCGACCTTCGTGACCTCTCGGCCCTGCTTGCGAAGGTATATGCCGGGGGTGTGGGGTTCTTGTACCTTGCGGCCCGCCACGTCGTACCACGTCACGGGCTCCTTGCGGTGCTCGTGGTGCTCGACGTCGGTGGTCGCGTTGACTACGGTGGTCTGCGCGCACGACTCGTTGCCGGCGGAGTCCGCCGCCACTACGATCAGCGTCCACAGGTCCGCGGGGTGGGGCAGCACGACCTGCACTGAGTCGGGTGCTCCCTCGCGGTGTGTCTCGTCCTTCCTCGTCAGCAGCACGGTCTCGTGGCCGCCAGACCAGAACCCGTACACGCGCACCTCCCTGAGGTCGGTGAGCGGGATCGGCGCCTGGTCGCAGACGGACGACGTGTCCGGGACGAACTCCCTGGTCCAACCGTTCCAGCTAGGGTTGGTCCAGGACAGCGTCAGCAGAAGAGCGAGACGATGTAGATACACAGGATGATGTCGGCCGCGATCACGAGGCCGGCGACAGCCCAGAGTAGTAGTGCCACGTGTTACCTCCTAGGCAGTGTTCTTGCCCTTCTTGGTTCCGTTGACGATCCCGCCGGAGACCTCCGGGGGCATGCCGAACTTCTTCGCCCTGCGCAGCGTGGACTCGGGGTCCTCGGTGTCGGGCGGTAGCCTCTGCTCCATATCCCGCACGATGGCCTCGCGGTCCCTGCGCAGCTTGATCGGGTCGCTCCTCTTTCCTGGCATTAGGCTCCTTCGTCGTCTGGTGGTGCGTTGTAGAGGCGCTTGAGTTGCCCCATCGACATGGTCCTGCGCTTCTTCGGTGCGACGACCGGAACCGTAGAAGTGGTGTCCGGTTCCTGCGCGAACGGGTAGAGTGGGTCCTCGGACACGGGGAAGGCCCACGACGTCTTCGGCTTCACGGGGCTGCCGCGCTTCTTGCCCATGCTACTTGCTCGCGCTGCCCTGGAACTTGTCGAACGAGCGCAGCGCGCTCAGGCCGAGTACCCCGGTCAGCAGCGGGGTCAGCGCGCCGACGTCGATCTTCGGGGCGACGATGGGGTGCTGGAACAGCGCCGAGCCCCACTCGATGAGGGGGCCGATCACGTAGGCCACGGCCAGTCCGGCACCGCACACCCAGATGATGGCCGGTCGCGCGCCCGAGATGAATGTGAGCGGGCTCGCGGCCTCGATCTTGTTGATGTCCGCCTGCGCGAGCATCAGTTCCTTGTCGGCAGCTAGCTGGGCTAGCTCACCGTTCTGCTTCATCTCCAGCAGCTTCTGGGCGGACTGCGCCCGCAGGTTTGGGTCCGGGATCAGCTTGTCGATCAGCGACTTCCCGACCTCGAAGATGCCGGTGAGTGGGTCCAGTGCCATGCTACCTCCGACGCTCGATCAACTTGTCGAGCTTGTGGTTCATCTCCCTCTGCGTGTCCTTGATCTCGTCGAGGTTCTTGTCGATGCCCTTCTGGTGGTCCTCGACGACCGCGATCCTCGCGTCGTTCTTGGTCGTGGTCGCGGTGGCCCACGTGGTCCAGGCGACTAGCCCGGACAGCAGTACCCCGACGACCGCCTGCACTAACCACATCGGGATGCGCTCCATGCTCCGCGACAGCGCGTTGTGCGTCACTTACCCTCCGGTGCCACGAGCGAGGTAGTCGTGCGACCCGCCCTCTTCGCCGCCACGAACGAGTCGCGGTTGGCCTTGATCCACTCCATCCTGGCGCGCAGACGCTCCACTCGGACGAAGTTGCGCAGCACGCTCTTCGCGGCCGCTGGGTTCATGTTCTTCGTCTTCTCCGCGGCCCTGACCGCGGCCGTGGTGTCGGCGGCCTGGATCAGCTTCACGTACTCGTTCACCTTCTCGGGCGGGACCGTGCCTCGGACGCCGATGAACGGGATCACCTCGTTCGCCGGCTTCGCGGCGTAGGTCTGCAACCCCACGCCCACTACCGCAGGCATCGCGTAGACGAGCCCCTCGACGCCCTTGTCCTTCAGCACGTCGTACATGTCCTGCATCGCGAGCGGCACCACGCGCGAGATGACCTCATTCGTGAGGTTGAACTTGTTCCCGGCCTGGTCCTTCCCGCGCATCCAGTCGGTAACGAACGACGCGACCGGCGCCTCCTTGCTGATGAGGAACTGGGTCATGACGTCCAGCCGCGAGGGAACCCCGAACTTCGACCCTAGCTCGGTGACCTTACCGGTCTCCGAGTTCACCTTCTGGTCCGTCGCCATCTGGGCGAAGAGCCGTAGGAATTGGAAGTGGCCTCCGCCGACGTCGATGCGCGTGTTGCCGATCCTGATCTTGCCGGCGTCGGGGTTGCGGAAGTCCCACGTCACGCTGGCTCCGCCGAGCTTCGCGAGGGACACGAGCCCGAACACCAGGGCGGCCGCGGCCATGTTGGTCTTGATGGCCTGCTGCCGAACGAACGGGTCGAGCTTGTAGTAGTAGCCGGGGTTGAACGTCTGGAGCCGGGAGATCGCGAGCCGCGGCGAGAACAGCACCGTCGACAGCACGCCCGGGTCGAACCCGCGGCCGCCGCGGCCCGTGCTCGTGTTCACCCACTCGGCTAGGCTCTTGGTGAACTCCTTGTCGGTGACGTCCACGCCCGCGGCCGCCGCCTCCTTCAGCGAGTTCGAGAATACGTCGAAGCGGAGCCGGTTGAGGAACGTGGTGTAGGCCTGCTCAGACGACTTGACGAGGCCGCCGAGCACCGGGATGCGCTCCGCTAGCTGCGACTGGAACGCCTCCTCGCGCGGGGCCAGCTTCGAGTGGATGTCCGAGATCGCGAGCCCGGCCTCCTGGGCTGCGGGGAAGTCCGGGTGGTTGCGCAGGTAGGCCTGGCTCTCCAGGTACTTCGGCTCGCTCCAGGCCTCGACCATCGGTTTCAGGCTGGACCAGTACTCGGGACGGGCGATCATCAGGAGGCCCTGGCGACCGGGTGCCGACAGGTCCGCGCTCGACATCACCGCGCGCGGCACTCCGAGCACCTGCCCGAAGATGTCCTCCTTCGTGGCGGGCTTCTGCGCGTCGGCCCACGCCTCGAACCTGCTGACGGCGTCCCTCGCTGGCTTCGGCAGCGGCACGGTGTCGATGCCGGTCTGCTTCTTGAACTGCTGTAGAGCGTCCGACCAGGCCTGGTTCGTCACGCCGGCAGCGCGCCACTGTTGGGTCTGCTGCTCCAGCGCGGCCATGTAGTTGAGGGCGCGTTTCCACGGAGGGGTCTCGCCCGGCTTGTCCGGCACGTCGCTGTCATGGAGCGCCTGCAACCTCTCCAAGGCGGCGTCGATTCGGGGCGGGTCCTGGGACTCCGTCGAGATCGCGAACTCGTTCCACGCGGCCGCCTGCTGCTTCTTCGCGTCAGCGGTCAGCGAGGACTTCACCCGTGGCAGCTTCGCCTGCGGCATCTGTGGCGTGTCCTGCGGGACCTCGACGCTGACGCCCGGCTGCTGGGTCGGCTCGGGGCGAACGGCGACCGTAGTCACGTCCGGGTCCTTGGGCGTGTTGCGGCCGACGAAGAGGTTCTTGAGCGCGTCCTGCACCTCGGGGTCCGCGTCGACCTTCGACTGGAGCAGCTTCTGCGCCGACTCCCACACCGGCACGCTGATGTCGCGCACGTGCGTGGCGTTGGTCGCCTGGGCCTCGGCCAGCGCCGAGTGCCCGCGCAGGTAGTCGTGGATCAGCGGGACCTGCTTCTCGGGTGCAGACAGCGGGCCGAGCCAGCGCTCGACGTCAGCCGGGGAGTGCGCGGTCCCGCCGCGCACCGCACCTCTGCCGGTGTTCTCCGACGCCTTGCCCTCCTCGCCCACCTTGGCCGTGGCCCCGATGAACTCAGAGATGCCCTTGATGAGTGGTTCAAAGTTCATGGACGGCTCCTAGAAAGGAAGTCTCTCCTGAGAGTACTTCTGCTCGATCCCCGAGGACTGAGCGCGCACGTTGCGCAGGACTCCCTCGGCGGCTACGCTGAACGGGATGCGTGGCGCGGCCAGGCCGGCCCGCTCCCACACCATCTTCTCGTTGTCCCAAAGGATGGCCTGCACCGCGTCCGGGTCGAGCCCGGTCCTGCGGCTCAACTCGTGGATGCTCTCCTCGATGTCACGGCGCTCCTGCGCGGACGGGACCCAGTCCTCGTCGAGGACCTTCTTGCCGTCCTCGGTCTTGTACAGGGTACCCGCAAGCCTGCGCAGCCGGCGCACCATCCAGACGTCCACGGTGATCTGGTCGTGGATGCCCTGGATGTTGAGGGTGAACGGGCCGACCTTGTCGCCGAACTCCTTCTCGGCGTTGTACACGCCGGTCTCGGGGTCCTTCGCTAGCAGGTAGTCGCGCATCTGGTCCAGGTCGCCGCCGAACTTCTCGATGAGGCCGTTCAGGCGCGGGACCCACTTTCGCGAGCCGATGTTGACCTCCTGGCCGAAGCGCTGGAGGAACGGAACCTTACCGCTGCGCTCGAAGTCGCGCATCAGGGAGAACGCGCGCGCGTAGTTCTGCGGCACGTTCGTGCTCGGGCTCGTGAAGCCGAGAAGAAGGTCGAACAGGGCCCGGTGTCCCGGGTCCCTCATCGAGGGAATCTCCTGCTCGGTCAGCTTGTGCATGCGCTCGATGTCGTCGTGGTACCAGGTCGCCGACTCCGGGCTCACCGACATCATCTCGTTGACGGCGTCGGTGCCGTTGGCGACGAACCTGGCCCGCACCGCGGGCGCGGCCTTCACAGGGCGGATACCGCGCGCCAGCTTCTCGGCGGCGGTCTGGATGGCTCGGCCCTCGCCGCGCGTGCCTAGCTGCACCATACCGGTGGCGAGCTTGTTCGACTGCGCGCGCTGATCCCGCTCGTTGAGCACGTCCTCGTAGACCCAGCGAGGGAGCAGCCCGAACTTCTGCTCCGCGAACGGCCGGTCTTTCGGCTCCAGCTTCGCGTTCGCCGGCCAGTAGTTGACCCACGAGTTCTGCCCGCGGGTCTCCGTGGCGAGCGCCGGGATGGCCTTGCTGCTGAGCGTGGAGGCGTGCTTGCGGAACGCCGCGTCCTCGCCGCGTGGGCCAAACTCGTAGCCCTCGGCAGCGTGACCGAAGAAGTCATGCACCGCGCGCAGTCTATCGTTCTGCTCCGGCGTCATGAACGGGTGGAACTCCTCCCCGGTCTTGAACGCCTTGATGTGCTTGTTCTGCGCCACGTCGGAGCGCATGTCTGCGCTCGTGGCGTAGGGGTCGTCGCGGGTGAACGTGACCTTGTAGCCGGCGTCGGTCATGGCTTTGTACTGGGCCTCGATCTCGTGGTTCAGGGCCTCGTACGACTGCGCGGCCTCGGCGTGCTGCTTGCTGCCCTCCTCGACGTTGTCGAGCAGGTGGTACGCCATCGCCACGCGGGCCCCGAACTTCGGGTCCACCGGCGGGTAGACGTCGTGGCGCGTGGCACCGCGACCCAGGCCGGCCTGGTGCACGTAGTCGTCGACGACCTGGCGCACCTCGTCGATGCCCTTCGGGCGGCGGGCGTTGAAGGCGGCCACCGACTCCTGGTACACGCGCTCGGCGATGTTGCGGAACTTGTCCCCCAACTCGGAGACCATCCGCTCAACCCACTCGGCCTTGTTGAGCCCGTGCTTCAGGATCATGTTGACCCCGATCTGCACGCGGTCCGCGAAGTCGGCCCAGTCGTAGCTGGTCGGGTCGCGCTGCTCCCGGTCACCGAGGTAGCCGCCCTCGCGCTGCTTCAAGCGCTCCTGCTCCGGGAACTCGGCCTCGCGCTGCTTGATGCGCTCACGGGCCGCGGCGATGTTGCTGTCGGCCCACAGATCGGTCTGGTGCCAGCGGCCCGGCCCCGGCGTCGTGGCTGGGGCGGCTAGCTCGCGCGCTACCGGAGTCTCCGGGCGCGCCATCGCGCGCTCCATCATGATGCGCTGCGCTTCGAGCATCCCGATCTTCTGCGCGGGAGGTGGCTGCGGCTCGCGACGCAGCGTCGCCGTCGCCATCTGCCCCTCGGGCAGCTTGGTGCTGTCCACGAGCTTGAACCCGCGCTGCTCGTACCACGGGATCATCTTCTCGATGGGGATGCGACCGCCCCTCGGCCCGGCGACCTGCGTGATGCGGGTCACTACCGGGACCTGGTGCTCGTCGGCCTTCTTCACCACGGTGTCGAGTGCCTGGCCCACGGCGCCGGGCTTCGCGATCTCACCGGCGGGGAGGCCGAGCCTCTCCAGGTGGATGGCGTTGCCGCCCTCGGCCTCGCCGAGGACAGCGTGCTTGCCGACGTCGATCTGGCTCACCGCCGCGCCGGCCCTGGTGGGCAGCGTGACCTCGCCGGGGTTCGACACAGGAGGAGCCGGCCGGGGAGTCGCCGTCGTGGCCTGCGCTTCCTTGCTGGTCTCCGGGGTCGTGACCTCGGAGGGGGCCGGCTCCAGTCTCGGGTTGGGCTCGGTGGGTGGCGCCAGTGGGCGACCTCCCGTCTCGACCGGGCCCAGCGGGGGGCCGCTCGTGGCGGCTGATCCCACTGGGGGCAATTCCGAGCCCGTGATCTCGGGCTGCGCTGGCGCGGCCTCCTGCGGAGGTAGTTCGCGCTGCTCGAAGCCCTTCAGGTCCGCGTTCGCGTCCTGGTACAGTTGGATGCGGTCGGCGATCTGAGAGGCAGCGCGCAGTCCGACCTCGCTCAGCGCGGCGTCGTCTCCGTGCTGCTGCTGGATGATGGTCGTGGCGATCTCGGCGGGATCACCCTCCAGCGGGACCTGCGTGGTGTGCGGGTCGAAGTCCGAGCCCGTGCGCGCGATGGCCTCGCGGCTGACCTGCTCCGCGCGCTCGGCCTGCTGCGTGGCGCGCACCACTCCCGTGGTGCTCTTTGCATGCTGCTGGGCGTTGAAGTCCTGCCACCCGCGTAGCCGGGCTTCGTCGAGGTCGGCCTGGGCCTTGGTCTCGCGGAAGTCCTGCTTGCGGACGCGCTCGGCGAACGGCTTGGCGACGGCGCCGACTCCTGCCTCCAGCGCTCCCGCAGCCCCGCCGATGAGGGCACCACCGAGGGCTCCCTCCTTGACGCCGGTGGTGCCGCCCTTCACGAGGGCCTGCCCGATCTCGGCTGGGGTCTTGTTATCCGCGGCCGCCTGGACTCCGGCCGTGATGGCTCCCTGGATGCCCATCCCTGGGGCGCCGATGACGGCTCCCGTGCGGATGTGCGACGCCAGGCGACCGATTGCTCCCTCGGCTGGTTTCGCGGCGACCGCACCGGCAGTGCCGATGCCGATCTTGGCTAGCCCCTTCTGTAGTACGCCCTCGATCATAGGTGCGCCGACCCCGAGGAAGAACGCGTCCGCCGCCGCCTTCGCGGGCTCGGTGAGCGCCTTCGTCTGAGCGGCCTCGACGTCCTGGTCGATGGACTCGGTGGTCTTCTGGTACCCACGGGTGATGTTCTGCGCGCGCTTCTGTGCTTCCTGCATCACCTGGTCCGGCGTGTAACCTCGCGCGGATAGGCCCGGGAGCAACTTGTCGTAGAACTCCTGCGTCTTCGTGGCCTCGTCGGGGACCGGCAGGGACGCGGACGTCTTCTCCAGAGCGTTGGCCGCGGCCACGTCGGCGGCGGCATTGACCGTGTGCGCGCCGAGGAACCCGATCTGGGATGCCACGGGAATCTTGGTGGCGACGGCCTTGGAGCCGGCGGCGATGGCCTTGCCGACCTCCGGGATGGCGAACGGGACGATCCCCTCGGCGACGCCCTTCGCTGCCTCACCGACGTCTCCGGCCCGGTCCATCAGGGTCTTCGTCGGCGCGGGAGGCGCAGTGAATCCCTTGCCGTAGGTCTCGTCGAGCTTGTCCTTGTAGGCGGACGGCTCCATGTCGGCGCCGAAGCGGGCGTGGTGGCGCTGGATGACCTCCTGGTCGGACATGCCGTTGAAGTCGAACTGGTCCGCGAACTTCTTGCGGATGCCGTTCGCGACGTAGGTCCGCCACGCGGCCGGGACGTCGTTCTCCTCGTACTGCTTCTGGCGTTCCTCGAAGGTGGCCATCGTCTACTCCCTAGAACTGCTCCTTGGTGGTCGGCTTCGGCTTCGGTCTCTTGCTCGGGTGCGTACCGAGGTAGGTCCCTGAACTACCGTCTCCGTACTGCTGGTCGTGGAGCATCTCGGCGATGCCCTCAAGGTAGGTGGTCAGCCCGTCGAGGTCGGCCTGCGTGTACTCCTTGGTCAGGTCCTGCGGACCCAGGAGCTTGGCGACCTGCTTGGCGGCCTCCTTCTCGAAGGTCGACATGAACGAGCCCGAGAGCCCGTGGGCCGAAGCAATGGCGCCAGCCCGCGTCTGCGCCACCTTCTTCATGGCGTCGGAGCGAATCTGCGCGCGCTCGTTGGCTCCGGCCTGCTTCGTGTTCTCCTCCTCCATCTTGTACTTGTGCTGGAGGGCGTCACTGTCGGCCTTCAGGAGCGCGGCCTTCTCGTTCTCCGCGAGGGCCTTCTTCCAGTTGCCCTGCTGTGCGGCGTCGGCCGCGGCGGACTCATGCATCTTCTGCTTCAGCATCATCCGCTGCGCGAACCCAGCGTCGCTGCGCTGCGCGTCGGACTCGACGTTCGCGTTGTACGTGTCGAGGTTGCTGCGGCCGGACTGCTGCACCGCCGGGTTGAAGTCACCCAGAGCGAGGGCGGCCCGCGCCAGGTTGCTACCCTGCGGGCGCTCGGCCTCGTGCGCCTTCAGCATGGCCACCTGGTCCGCGTACTCCTTCTGGTAGTCACGCGTCGGGTTCGCCTCGGTAAACGTCTTGTCCAGGTCCGTGAAGGCCTGGTGGATGTCCTGCTTGTGCTGGTAGTCGCGGAGGTCAGACTCGTACTTCTTCCTGCCCTCGTCGCCCTGGTACTCTGGGGCGTTCGCGTCCGGGCCCGGACCTAGGTCCGGTAGCTGGAAGCCCTTCGGGGCCGGCGCTGGTGCTGGAGCCGGTGCCGGTGGCCCGACCTGGGGTGCGGGAGCCGGAGGCGGGGTTCCTGCGACGGTCTGGTCGAGTTTCTGCGACGCGGCCTGAACCGCTCGGCCGACAGACGACACGCCGTGCCCGATACCGCGGATGATGTTCGATAGCATCTAGCTCTCCTGCTCGCCGGGCTTCTTGATCTTCTGGACGCCCTGGGCTAGCTGACCGCTCGCTGCGGCGATCTTCTGGAAGGTGGACGGCTCCTGGTTCGCGGCGTTCTGGTTCGCGAGAGCGAGGTCCGCGTAGCTGGCGTTCTGTCCGGCAGCGATGGGCAGCGCGGCTTGCCAGATTCCGGCCTTGGTCTGCCCTTCGAGGGCGGCCTGCGCCTGCGGTGCGGCGGCCGTGGCGAAGTCGCTTGCTCCCGAGGAAGCGCCCGTGTCCGGTGACAACCCCGCTGAGGCTGCGTTCGACGCCAGGTTAGTCTGTAGTTCCTGGCCCGAGGTCGCGGCCTGTTTCATCAGTTCCTGACCGTAGGGCGAGTTCAGGATGAAGTTCGAGATGGCCTGGGTGTCTCGTCCGATGGCCTGCGGACCGTACTTTTGTCGCAACTCCTCGGGGTCGATGTACTTCTTCTTCTTGCCGAAGATTCCCCCGAGTGCGTTCAGGATGTAGGGGGCGGCCGTGAGCGCGGCGGCGATGAACCCGCCGTCGCCCGCAGCGAGGCCGTTCCAGGACAGGAACTTCTGGATGAGTCTCTTCATGGTACCTCTAGAGCCCGACCCCGAGGAGGGTCCTCAAGGGCGTGGTGGATACGACGGATACTTGCAGGACCTCTACGGCGATTGTTCCCCACGTGCGAGATGCGGACAGGGTCCAACTCATGGTCACGGAACCCACCGCGCTGGCCTTAGTCGAGCCTGCGCCCGCGATTCGCGATCCCGCACCACCCACCTTCGTTTGCCAACGCTGAATCTGGCTGGCGTTGACGGTGATGGTGGGCTGAGTACTACCGGCAGATGCTACGTCGAGTGAGTCGAATACGAAGTTACTGGCTGACACTCCAGTGAGTGTCACCGACGGCGCCGTGCTCGTCGCCGTAGCCGTCACTGGGGTACCGAGTGGTGTGACCTGGTCCACTCCGGTCCAGCTAATGCTACCGGCCACGGCGGTGGTGCTCGGTGCCTCAAGTGGGTTGACGTTCGTGAACGTCACTACGACGTTGTGGGCTCCGGTCGCCGGAGCGATGAGGTACCAGACCTCGTCGGTGGCGATGCCCGCCATGAGCGTTTTGAGTTGCGTCATGGCCACGCCGTTGTACGTAATCCCCGTCAAGCTGGCGCCACTGATCGAAGTGTCGGTCCAAGTCACGCCGACCACGAGCAGCAGGCTAGAGCCAGTGCACGTGTGCGCGAAAGTCAGGCTTGAGACACCGACACCGGAGGTGTTCGCGGTCGCGTCGAAGGCAACAGCCACGCTACACCTCGATGTAGGTCAGGGACCCGCCGACGGCGATGTTGCCCGAGAGGTTGATCGTCAGAGCCTCTCCGGCCGCGGTCTCGAAGATACCGACGGGACAGAAGGCCTCGACCCAGCCGCCGTTCGCGGCCAAGTAGTGCAGGCCGGTCTTGTCGGTCGTCGTCGAGGACCGGAACTTCACGTTGACGGCCGCGTTGGCTACGACGGTTAGACGCAGAACGCGAATCTTCTTGCTGGTTACGGCGGAGACGACGGTGTTGTCCCCGCTGGTCGAGGCCGAGATCACCGCGAACTTCGGGGTATAGGACGTCGCTCCGGCCCGCAACTCGTCGGTGGAGTGCGACGCCGCGACCTGACCATCCACCGTGATAGAGCCGCCGAGGTCGGCGACGCCGACGCGGCCGGCAGAGTCCGTAGCGAGCATGCTGTAGTCGCCGTCAGTGCTGGTCTTAGAAGACGCGCTGTCGTTGCGAACGCCGAGGACTGGTACGCCTCGGTCTCCATCTACTGCGGCTGCGTCTTCGGCAGCCTGCGGTGTGTAAGTCGCCATGCTATGCTCCCTCGATGGTCAGCGTTAGGTCGCCTGGGATTCCGCCCTCGATCTGGTCGATGTCCATCGTAAGGATGTCACCGGCCGCGACCGACGTGATGTCCGGGAGCGTGGCCTGCACCTTGTTGTCCGAGTCGTTGAAGGCGATGGTTGGTCGGTTGGCCTGCGTCGTGTACATCGTTACGCCGTTCTTGTTGAGGTCGACGATGCTGGAGCTACTGGTTCCAGGCGTGGCCCTATGCAGCCAGACGGCCGAGATCGTCATCGCGGTGGGGACGATCCAGCCTCCGTCCACTGTGGTGCCGACGATGTATGGGCCGTTGGCTGCCCAACGTGCGCGTTCGCGCGTGGCGAGCGAGGCTGCCGTTACGAACGATAGGTTCCCGGAGCCGTCGTTCTTGAGTAGCGTGTTCGCCGCACCCTGGGCGCTCGGGAACGTGAGTTGGTAGCTTGTAGTAGTGGCCGCTGGCAGCAGCGTGAGCGTGCCTGAGACGGAACCCGTCAGCAGTAGCTGCGGGGTCGTCACGTACCCGTCCTTCGACACCTTGAATCGCAGGATGTCGGAGAGGTCGTACATGTTCACGAGGTCGACTGCGGTGCCGCCGACAATCGAGAACTGCATCCACGAGCAGGTCACGGAGCCGGCGTAGCCTACTCCACCACCACCATCCGAAATCTGGAGCGACATGCCGTTCCAGTTGGCAATGGACGTGATCTCGGACGGGCTCAGCGTGAACGACACAGTCGCGTAGGCCACGTTACCGTGAGCACCTGGAGTCACGTAGCCGTTCAGGCTGTTGTCCGTGTGGATGGTAGTTCCAGCACCGTCACGCAGGGACAAGCTCATGACGTTGACACCGGCTGTCCCACCGTTCGTTCCGGTCCACCCGATCCTAAAGGAGATCGTGATGGTCGCCGTGTTGGCTTGTGGCGTTATGTTGGGTAGGCCAAGGCGGACACTAGTGCCGAGGTTGGTGCCGTCCGAAATGAAGTCGGAGTCGTCCGGGGTCGCTTCGTCGACGTACGTGTGCAGGCTAGAACCACCGTCGCTACCGCGCCACTGCGGGGTACCAGATACCGTGCTGCTCGGGGCGAAGTTGACGTTCGTCCCAGTCTGGTGCACCTCGATCTTCGCGGCTGGGGTCAGCACGCCTAGGCCGAAGCGCTTGTTCGCCTCGTCGATGGCGCCGGCAGCCCCGAAGTAGATGAAGCCCTTCGACGTGTTCGCGGTGGACCCGAGCGTCAGCGACCCGCCGGCCTGCGTGTCGCCGTAGGCCGTCTGCCCGCCCAGGATGCCGGGCTTGTACAGGAACTTCGTGAGGTCCACGAGCGGCGAGCCGGAGCCGTCCGGGGACTCGCCGCGCACCACCGCCGACAAGCCCTGGAACGAGGTGCTCGCGGCCTTGTTTAGGCGCTTTAGCGTCTCGTACAGCCAGCGAGGGCACTCGTCTGGGTTGCGGGGTGGCTGGACTGGGACGAAGGTTGGCATGCTCTGCTCCTAGGCCGCGTTGCGGTTCGTGTCGGGCTGTCCCTGCTCGCTCACCACGTAGGTGAACGTGTGTAGCCGCATGTTCGTCGCGAGGTCCGCCCACGTCAGCGTATCACCGTTCGCGTCGAACGTAAGCGGGGTCTTCTCGATCTGAAGCTCGAAGCCGCGCCTGATGTTCGAGTTCACTACGCTGATGAGGTCTCCTGATAGCGTGGATAGGTAGTCCGTACGCAGGCCCTTCACGTTCTCCCCGAGATTGCTCCCTCGCACGGTTACGCCGAGGGTCCCGGTGTCGAACGTCAACGTGTTCGTCCCGCTGGCGTTGGCTGCCCGGGAGACGACGATGGTGCTGGAGTTCGTCTTCGATAGCACGATGGTCCCGGGGTCGATTCCGGTGCCAAGCAGGCGCATGCCCGGAACGACGGAGCCGAAGGCCGCGGACGAGGTGATCGCAGTGCTGCCGACGGTCGTCGTGCTGGACGCCGTGACTGAGTTGGAGCCGAACGCGGAGAACATCAGGTAGACCTTCTCGCCGTAGCCGTCGCGGTCGAGGGTCACCGGGTAGAACTTGCGGCTGCGGATGAACGGGATGATCTTCACGTCGGTCGCTGCCGTGGTCTTCCCATCGCCGTTGGCGGAGTCGTCGTTGAGCCTGGCCTGGTAGCCGGACGGGATGGTGATCCCGCTGTCCTCGACGTAGACCTTCCCGTCGGCCTCGTGCCCGGTGAACAGGTACGGGGTGCCACTGAGGTAGGCCTCGCACGAGGAGCGCGCAGACACCACGCACGGCCCAACAGCCGGCAGCGAGTAGTCGCCCTTCAGCTTGTCGGCCTGGTAGCAGAAGTAGAGCACGCGCGTGTTCTTGTTGTGCGTGGCGCCGGCCGGGCAGTAGTACAGGGCCAGCCACTTCTCCTTCGGGTACACCTTCAGCACGGCCGTGCCGAGCGCCGAGAGCTTCACGGTGCTGGCCCAGTCGAGGTCCAGGTTCAGCGGGAGGGTCCAGATGCCGTTGCTGATGAACATGCCCACGGTCGAGGCGTACGCCAACATGATGCCACGGCCCGGCATGTCGAACGTGACCGCGCAGAGCGGCCCCGGGATGCCATGGTCGGTGGCGATGTCTTCGTGCGCGAGTCCCGAGTTCATGTCAGTGTCGGTCTCGCGCGGCAGGTAGTTCACGCGCTTGAGGCTGTTCTCCATACCGACGATGAGGATCGAGTCCATCGTCTTGATGAAGGTGACCTTGTCGCGCTTGCGCGTGTTGAACGTGAGTTCATACGGCTTCGGCCACGCCTCGGGGTCTCCGGGCAGCGAGTACCTGATCTGGTTCTGCTGGGCCTTGTTGTTCAGGACCATGCAGCCCTGGAAGAAGTCCCCGGTCGTCGGCACCGGCGGTAGCAGTCGGGCCGGGTCGCTCACCGTGAGGCCGACCTGGTCGCGGTACGTGACCACGCGGTACGCTGGGCCGTTGAAGTCCACGTTCGTCGTGGTGTAGTAGACCTTGATCGCGACCGAGTCGAGGTCAAGCTCGTCCTTGCTCCCTCGGTTGGCGATGCCGATCTCGATCTCCATGAGCGGAGGGTCGGAGGTCGCCCACGCGACGCCGAGGGTGTCCATCGGTCCGCCGTGGTAGTTCGTGTGGTTGTCCTGACCGCCGAAGTTCCCGTAGAACGTGTCGGAGGTTTTGGCCCCGCCCGTGGTCATGATGCGGAACCAGTAGGCCGCACTGTGCGTGGTGTCGCCGCTCGGGTTGCAGCGGCCGCGCACCTGCACCTCTACACCGAAGATGGGCTTGGACGCGTAGGTGCCCGTGGTCGAGAAGCCGTACGTGGTCAGTCCCTGGGCCGCGTTGTCCGGGATGTGCTTGCCTGAGCCGCCGACCTTCGTGTAGGCGTCGAGGTTGTCGAAGCCGCCCGCGGCCGCGTCCGAGAGCAGGTAGTCGTTGTGGCCGAACGAGGGGCGTCCCGCGGCGGTGCGCAGCGCGGTGGGCCACTTCGTCTGGGTCAGCGTGCTGTCAGTCAGCGTGAACGTAGCGCCCGCGGCGTAGGTCGTGATCGGGACCGTGGCGCACCGTCGCAACTGCGCGAGAGAGGGCAGGTCCGAGGCCGGACCGTAGATGTACACGCCCCAGTGGGTGGCGATGAAGCCGCCCTTGCCGTCGTTGGTGACGGCGGGGAACGTGATCTTGATGTTGTCGCTCGCGACCGTGACGATGGTCACGCCGATTGGTAGGCCGACGCCGGACTGGGAGCCGTTGTCGTCGGTGGCCGTGTTGTCGGCGGCGAGGTACGCGGACTCGATGATCTGGGTGCGCAGCACCGGGTCCTTCAGGGCCGTGGCGATGTTCTGCTCGGGCGAGAAGATTTCGGTGATGAGAATCCAGTACTTGCCCGCGCCCTTCACGGCGTTCCAGCCAGTGGCCTGCCCGGTCTGCACGACGATGGTCGGGGCAGTCTCGACCGGCTTCAGCCCGACTGGGCGCAGACCGAGCACCGAGCCCAACGTGGCGTCGCTCGCGGACGCGCGGCTCTTCCACTCGGCGCACTGTAGCGTGCCGAAGCCGTCCCACATGTAGTAGCGGCGGGCGCCGTACTGGATGAAGTCCAACACCTCGGAGCCCGTGTTCTGCCAGTCGTAGGCCGTGCCGAAGACCGCGACGAAGCGGTAGTTGCCGTTGCCACCACTCGGGGCCACCGAGAGGGTGGCCGTGCGGAAGTGCCCGGTAGTGCCGTCCTGGTTCGAGACCGCGGTGACGCGGACGTTCGTGCCGATGTTGGTGCCGGTGATGCGGGCACCAACGGCGCTGGACAGGAACGGGTACTGGGTGAAGGTCAGGGTCACCGTGGCGTTCGTGGCCGCGGTGTCGAGCGTGATCTGGGTGTCGCTGTCGACCGACAGCACGCGCGTACCGGAGGTGACGCCTGAGCCGCTGACGACGGCGCCCACCGAGATCGTGTCGCGGAAGGTCCCGGACGCCGCGGTGACCGTGGTGCCGCCCGTGATAGTGCAGGAGGCGATGGCGATGTTGCAGTCCAGGGTGGTTCCGGTGACGTTGCCGTACCAGCGGCCCTGACCACCGACCTCGGCGGGCGCGAGGCCCGTCACAGCCGTGAAGTCGGCGCCGTACAGGTGGAAGCCTGGGAACGAGGTGTCGGGTCCGCTCGACCACGTCGGGCTGCCGTCGGTGCGCCTCGTCAGCATGACGAACTGGTCGACGTAGGTGCCGTCGAACGACAGTTGCCCCACGCCGCGGACGTCGGTGCCGAGGGCCGAGGCCGTCAGGGCCGTGCGACCGGGCGCGCGCCAGATGGCCGGGTCCTTCTCGCGGTAGACGCAGTCGTCCGCTCGCTGGAGTTCGCCCGAGTTGAGGAGGGCGCCCACGCGCGCGGTCACTACGCCGCCGTTCATGAACTCGGTCATTGTCTTCGGCATCCTGCTACCTCGTCGGGTCGAACTGGCCGTTACCCCAAATCGGGCGGTTCCAGTCGCCCATCTCCCACTGCGACTTCATGCACTGGTCGGCGTCGCTGTCGTCCGTCGGCTCCTCGTCGGTTTCCGCTGCTCCCTCGGCGGCTTTCTCGACCGACTCCGCGTACGCAGCCGGGTCGTCCTGGGCCCGCTTGGCAGCGAGCAGGATGTTGCGGGCGTAGTCTAGGAACTGGTAGAGGTAGTCGTCGATGATGTCGATGTTGGTCCCCGTCGTGATGAACCTGCGATAGTAGCGCAGGGACAGCGTGTCGTTCACGTCGGGAACGCGGTCGAACTTGAGGTGCATCGTGCCGAAGTTCTGCGTGAGTTCCGAGAACGGGTTGTAGCTGGTGTACTCGGATGGGGTACCACGCTGGGTCTGGTCCACGATCATGCGGTCCCAGTAGCGCTGGTCGCGCCACTCCAGGGTACGCGGGTTCACGGTCAGGCGAGCAGTGAAAGGGGCGTTGAAGTCAGTCGGCAGGTTGTAGTCGTTCGTGCCGGCGATGATCGGGATGTTCGCGCTGAACGTGAGCGTGGCGTTGACGTTCGTCGAGCCACCCACGACCACGGATAGCGTGATCGAGGCGATGGTCCCGTCGGTGTTGCGGGCGATGGTGGAGACCGTGGTCCCCGGGGCCAGTGTGGCGGTGCCGGCGGAGATGGTCACGGTCTGGCCCGGGTTCACGAAGTCGAACGCCCCGGTCGAGGGAGCGTTCACCACCGCGGACCCGGCGGTCGCTGTCACCCCGGTCACCGCGGTGGTCGCGGACGTGTCCTTCAGGAGGAAGCGCCAGAACTTCTTGTTCTGCCAGTCCTGGTAGGCCCGCAGGATGGACTCGCCCGCCATGTCGAGGGCCTCCTGCGAGGACCGACCCCCGATGATGCCGGCGACGTAGATTTTCGCGTTCACCACGGTCATGCTCATGCTCTACCTCAGTGGGATGCCCACTTTCTTGATCTGCTCCAGTGTGGGGCGCTTAATGATCGGCTTGCCGAGTTCCCGGCGCTGCTTGGCGCGGACCTCAGCGTAGAAGTCGGCGAGGCCGGGGATGGTCGCCTTCGGCGTCCGGTTCTCCAGGACCCATCGTCTCGCGCCATCAGCAACGCGACGGCGAAGAGCAGCGTCCTCGATGAGAAGCGAGAGCTTCTCGACGAACTCGGCCGGCGTGGTGTAGTGCAGCCCGGTCTCTCCATCGACGATCTCCGAGTAGGGTGGCGTCTTGGCGGCGAGGGTGGCCTCCGGGGTCTCCCAGATCGAGGCCTCGTACCACTTGATGCCGGACTTGCAGGCGTTGAAGACGTTGTTGACGAGCGGGCACAGGTTGACGTCGATGTTGAGCAGCCCGCGCTTCAGCTTGTAGGCGTCGTACGAGACCCAGGAGTGGTGCTCGACCATGTTGTCCGGGATCGCGTCGTGAATCCAGTTGAACCACTCGCCGAAGATCACGAACTTCACGTTCGGGTACTTCTGGGCGATGGTGCGGAGCGCGTCGCGCAGCGGGTACCAGTCGATCAGGTGCGACATGCCGCCCTGCCAGAGGACCCTGACGCTGTCGTCCTTGCGCACGGCGCGGATGTCCTCGAAGTGCTCGGGGACGATGGTGTTCGGGAACACGTAGACGTCGCGGGCGCCGATCACGTCGCGCATGTAGCGCGCCAGCGTCGGCGAGGTCACGGTCACGCCGTGCGCGTTCCTGATGATCTCGTGGCGCACCTTCATCTGGTGGAGGTTGCGGGCGATGTCGAAGGTCGTGCCCTCGAAGAACGTCTCCTGGTCCTGCCAGCCGATGGGCTCGCCCTTCGCGTTGAGCATGGGCTTGCCGTCGGCGTCCTCGAACTCCAGGCCCTCGCCGGGCTCCAGGAACTTGGCGTCCGGGTAGCCGCGCACGCCCTGGCTCGCGAACACCGTGTTGAACGGGTGCACGAAGTCGTTGTTGTCGTCGACGTCGTAGATGATCGCTGGCGGGTAGATGTCGCTGCCGTTGCGCACCGCCGGCTCGATCCGGCGCAGGGCGTTGAACCTGTGCAGGAACGGCTCTCCCGACACCGCGTAGAAGTGCGCGACGTCGGCGTACATCATCGCGATGTTCGACTCAGGACGGTTCTCGCCGTTCTCCTCGTAGATACTGGCGAGGTCGAGCGACTGAAGCTGCGTCATCGGCGCCTCGATGCGGTAGTACGAGCACGCGCTGCGCTTGCCGATGTTCAACGTCCAGACGTAGAAGTTCGAGGCCACGTTGTGGCTCCTTTCAGGGAAGCGAGAGATGCGCTTCTCGGCACATTACTCCCCGCTTCAAGGGGACTCTCTCGCAGAAAACTCAGGAGAGGATGATCTTGCCGCGCATGTCGCACGGCACGCCCAGGCTCTCGAAGTACGAGAGGAGCGCGTAGAAGAAGTCCTTGTTCAGCTTGAGGCAGCCGGCCGCCTCGTCCCACTTGTACAGCAGGCCGTCGTCCATCTGCTCGCCGGTGTCGTAGTCGTACTTGGCGAACATATCGAGGATGAGGGTCCAGATTTCCGTGTCGTAGTTGGCGACGTGCTGGAACGTGCGCGTCGGGTCGAAGCCGTTCGCCCGGACGTACTTGCCCAGGGCGCTCATCGAGTCCGACATGTTGCGCGCGATGACTCGGTTCTCGGCGGTCGTGCGCAGCTTCGGGTTGAACTCCTGCGCCAGCTTGACCACGTCCCCGAGCAGGGCTAGCTCCTCCTTGTGCCGGCTCTTGATGCGGTTGACTCTGAGGTCACTGCTCACGTGCGACTCCTCTCTGTTACGATACCTCGGTACCCAATTACGAGTACCGAGGTCCCGTGTCAGCCCTTCTGTCCCGCGCCCCGGCGGCCGGGCTTGCCGACGCCGCCGACCTTCGTGAGGTTCGGGTTCTTCGCCTTCGCTGCCGGGCTCGCTTTGCGCGCACCCGCGGCAATCGCCCCGGCGGGGTTGTAGGCCCCTCCGGCAGCGGCCGAGGCCACGGCGGCCTTGAAGCCCATGCCCTTGTGCTCCGTCGGGTTCCCGCGCGCCATCTTACGCGGCCCCGCCAGCACCGGTCTTGTTCAGCTTGCGCTTTCCGACCGGGTTCTTCACGGACTGGCTGATGGTGCTGGTCTTCGCGGCCGGTACGCGCAGCTTCGCGCTGTTGCCGGTCGTGTTCTCGGTGTTCCCCACCGGGTTCGACACGCTCTGCGAGAGCGTCTTGCGTCCGATGGCGGTCTGGAGTGGGTTTCCCCTGGCCATGCTCACTTCTCCCCGCGCATCGCGCGGTGTAGGTGTTCGATGTGCTTCCGGGCCGCCTTGGCTTCGGGCGCCTCGGAGGGCCGCAGCCTGCGAGGGAGCAGCTTGTCCCCATCGCGGCCGAACGGCTTCCTGATCTTGTCCCCGAGCGAGTGGAGCGCCGAGTGCATCTCGTTCAGCATGCCCTCGTGTTTGTCCATCTTCGGCATACCCAGGGACACTGGGTTCGAGCGCGCCATCAGTATTTCCCCTTCTTGCGGGCGACCTTGCGCTTCTCGGCTGCGTCTTCCTTCTTGGTGTCGCCGCGGTCCTCAGCGACCGTCTCGCCCTCGGCCTCGGCCTTGCGCTCCTTCGCGGACTCGACCGGGTTCTTGCGGGCCATTACTCGTCGCTCCGCAGAGGCGGCTGCTTGTTGGCCTTGCGGGCGCGCCTCACGGCCTCCGTGGCCGACGGGCGGTTGCCCACCCCGCTCACGTAGCCCTTCTCGGCCTTGGTCATCGGGGTCCCGAAGACGGTGTTCTTCATCTCCTGGTCAACGCCGGTCGAGTCGATCTCCTGCGCGTAGTTTCCCGCACGCGCGACGGGGTTCCCTCGCTTGCTGGCCACGCTAGCACCCCGGTTTCGCCGGCCACGGGTTGGCGCCGGTCTGGTTGTCGGGCACTCGCGTGTCCTTGCCAGTGGCGAAGGCTGCGCTGCCGATGGACGGGTTGTCGCCGTCGTTGGTCTTCATGTCCACGTCCGGCATCTCCATCGTCTGGCCCTGGTCTCCCGAGGGATAGGCAATCGAGCCACCGGCGAGGCCTGGGACCGGGCCAGCAGTCTTGTCCACGACTGGGTTCTTCCGCATCTGCACCTCTTGAGACAGAAACGGGGAGGAGGCGTCTGCTCCTCCTCCCCGCGCTGCTGCTCAGGAGCTACGTCACGTCTTAGGTGACGGCGCTCTTGTTGTTGACGGACTTGATGACGCCGTTGGCCTTCTCCGAGAGGACCTCCATCGTCACCTCGCCGACCACGAGACCGGCGACCGAGTCACCGCGCTTGCCGACCAGTTCGTGATGAACCGGGCGGAGCCACGCGAGACGGTTGATCGCGCGCGACAGGAAGAACATCTGACCACCCGTCGCGGTGGCCGAGGCCGTCGCGGTCGTGGTGTTCGTGCTCTCCGGGACCCAGCGATCCAGGACGATCTGGATCAGACCGAAGTCCGAGTCGTAGAAGTCGATGGCGCCGACGAGCTTCCGATCCACCGCCGCGATGTTGCGCGCGTGCGGCGTACCAGAGGTCGCGCCGGGCACCGTGAAGGCGCTCACCTGACGCTTCACCTTCGGGCTGACGTACACCTGCTCCGGGTTTCCACCCTGCGAGTAGATGCTGTTCAGCATGTCGTTGAAGTCGCCCACCGCGACGATGCCGTCGTGGGTCGCGTCACCGAGCGTGCCACCATTCGTGCCCGCGAGGGACGTGTTGGTGACGATGAAGGACTGGAGGCCCTTCATGACGCGCGCGGTACCGGACGCACCGGTCGCCGTGGTCAGGGCGCCGAAGACGATGGTCTCCAGCTTGATCGCCAGTTCCTTCGTGGCCTTCTGCACCTCGTAGGCGTACTGGTCGGCGAAGCCGGCGGTGTCCACGGCGCGCTGCGACTCCGACAGACCGATGTCCTTGCGGAGGATCATCGTCACGTTGAAGACGCGGCTCGGAGCCGTGGTGGTGTCCAGCGACCAGTCGGCACCTTCGACCGCGCCGGTCGTGTTCTGCGAGCCGAGCGAGTCGATGAGCCACTGGTGGTAGATGTGTCGGCAGCCGACCTTCGGGGCCTGACTGACGAACGGCGTGTCGTACGGCGAGATGTTGGTGATCTGCTCCAACAGGTCTTCGCGCGCCACGCCCGACTTCAGGTCGCTGCCGTCGAAGGCATACGCACCGAAGTTGAAAGTTCCAGAACCGGGCATTGCTTTCCCTCGCCGCCTGCGGCGGCTAGTTCAGGGGTTACTCCTTCCTGGTCCTTACCGGGGACCGAAGATGGATGGATCGAGGGGGATGACCAGCTCGCGGAAGCGCTTCGCGGCGGGAGAGCCTGGGGCGTCTCCCTCCCTGCGCATCGCCTCCATCGCTGCCTGCCGCTCCTCTAGGGAGCCGCCAGCGACGGGTCGCTCGTGGACACCTGCACCTCCTGCGGAGCCCTGGATCGCTCCCGCGTCTCTGCGGGCCCTCTCCAGTTGCTCCTTGCGGACTTGCTCGCGCGCTGCGAGGTCAGCTTCCGCCTCCTCAGCACTAGCTCTCTCGGCCGCCGTGACCTGGTCTCCGTGGACCTTCTTGAACGTCGTCCACGCGAGTTCGGTCGCGCCGATCTTGTCCCCCTGAGCCAGCAGCGCGTTGACTGCGCGCCCGAGCAACGGGTCGCTCTGCATGTACAGAGCGACTTCAGCAGCGAAGTTCTCAGCGGTCGGGTGGTTCTCCTTCATGTACTTGTCGACCGCGGACCACTCCCTGTTCTTCGAGTCCTCCTGCTCCTTCTGAGCCGAGAAACTCTCCTGCACCTTCCAGTCCGCCGCAGCATCGGCCAGTTCGCGTTGGGCCTTGCTGAGGGACTTCGAGGTCTCCGCATCGAGAACGCCACCGTTCTCGCTGATCCTCGACAGCACCCCGTCGAGGTTCGCCTGTGCTTCGTCCACTTTCGCTCGCGAGGGCGATGCGGACGGCTGACGTTGCGGAGCAGCGGCTGGGGAGGCCGCTGGCTGGGTGCGGAGCTTGAGGTTCTCCTCCTGCAACTCGGCGAGCTTCTTCCTCGCCTCGTCACGCTCGGTGAACGACTGCTTCGCCATGTCGGCGAGATGACCGGACCCCTTGATCGCGTCCTCCACCGTCTTGTACTTCCGCATGATGAGTCCCGTCTCCGGGTCCCTCAGTGCCTCGTACGTGGCGATGATCGACGCTGGATCAGTGGGGGCGTCCGCCTTGGGAGGGACGACTGGCGCGGGCGCAGACGCCGCCGGTGACGCGGGTTGTCCCGTCGTCGGCGCGCTGGCTGGTGCCGCCTCCTTCCCTGGTGCTCCCTCGGTCGCGGGTTGTCCGGCTTCCGGGGGTGGTGGGGTACCATGACCCCACCCAATCTTGCTCATCGGCTCCATGACCTCTCTGCGTACGAGGCCCTGGGCCAGACGGGTGGTGAGTTCCTGCTCCTCTCTGCTGCGACTCATGCGCTCCTCCTCTCCGCCTAGGGTTGTCCAGGGCGGCCTGAGCTACTTCCCTCGCCTACGTCTCGTGCCGGCCAGGGGGTTGCGCGACTCGGTGCCGCTGACGTACTCTCCGCCATGCTCGGCCTCGTTGCGCTTCTCGGAGAGCATGATAGCGATGGCCTGGGACCGGTTCGTGACCGGCTTACCGGAGCCACCACTCTTCAGCTTCCCCGTCTTGAACTTGTGCATCACTTCGCTGCTAGGCATCAGAACTCGTCCGGGTCCGCCTTCATCGGCATGGCCGACTGGTCGGTGCCCACGACAGGTGCGACCAGGCCGCGCTTGCGACGCTCGTCGTACTGCCTCTCGCTGGTCATGTGTTCGAGGGCGGCGTGGATGCGCTCCATGCTCGTCTCGTGGATGAGTAGGTCGAAGAACTTAAGCAGGCCCTCGCCGAACACGACACCCCCCGCGAGGAAGTCGTCGGGGTACTGGTCGCTGCGGGCCTTGGAGCGGTCCTTCCAGAGGTGGTTCATCTGGGCTAGGATTCCCTCCAGGTACGGCTTGAAGCTGTGCTCGTAGGCCGGGGAGTTGAGTACGAACTCGATCTCCCCGAGTTGCTGCTCGTCCAGCTTTCTCAGGTCGAACAACTCCCTGAAGTCACCGGGCATTGGTCACCGCCTTTCGCTACGCCGCGGCTGCTGGCGCGAGGATGCTGCCTAGGTCCGGCGGTGCCATGAGCGTGTTCGGTGCCCCCGCGCCCGACCGTGCCGCGCCAGGCATGCCTGGCATGACGGACGGGCCGCCGTTCGCGATCTGCCCAGACGTCGGGATGCCGCTGAGCCCAGCCCCGCCGGCCATCATGGCCTGAAGCTGCGGGTTCTGGAGCATCTGCTGGAGCATCGGGTTCACCTGGAAGATTTCGTTGATGTTCGGCACCTCGAAGGTGCGGAAGATGCTGCGGAAGAAGTTGACCGAGTTGATCTGCCCCATCATGGCCTGGCCGAGCGGGGACGAGAGCGCCTGGAGAAGCTGGAGCAGGTTCTGCTGCTGCATCTGCTTCGACAGGCCCATCGTCGCGCCGAGGGCGCGCGCGCTGTAGGACGGGAACAGGTCGTAGCCGCTCAGGGTCTCGCGTGAGGCCGGGATCGGCATGTTGGTCACCGGGTCAAGCTGCGACCCGTCGCCGAGGATGAGCACCTCGACCGGTGGTTCGAGGAACTGCTTGGAGAGCGCAGCAAACATGTTCGCCATCGGCTCCAGCATCGTCTCCTCGTAGATGCGGGACTCCAGCATGAGCCGGGTCCCCGCGGCCTCGCGCCTGCCGATGAACTCGCGCGCGGTCTGACGGCTGTCGCCGTTGTTGAGGCCGGCGACGGCGTCGTCCACGATGCCCGTGCCCATCTGGAGGAACTCGCGGACCTGGCCGATCTTGTTGTCGGCCACCGTGAGGCCCTGCATGTTGGGCGCCATCGGCATGATAGCGTTGGCCGGGTTACCGTTGAGCCCGATGAAGCGGCCCGGGCGGCTGTAGAGGTTGCGCGTGACGAGGCCGGCCCCGCGGTCGTAGAACCACATCGGGTCGATCATCAGGTCGGCCGCGTCGAGACTCTGGTTCAGGTAGCGGTTGCCGACGATCTGGAGCTTCTCGACGATCTCGGCCTTGCCGGGAGCGAAGAACTCCTGGAGGTCCGGGGTGGGCGAGTAGGCCAGGAACGGTAGCTGCCCGTGGTTGTACGGGTTGGCGCGGTTCCGCATCAGGTAGCGGCGGTTCGCGACCGTCACCACGCGCTGGAGAACGCCGTCCGGCGACAACTCCGAGGGCACGCGCCCCCAGAACTCCAAAATCTCGATGGGCCGCGAGTACTTGTCCATGAAGCGGACCGTCTCGTCGTCCATGCCCGAGCGGACCTGAAAGCGACGGATCGAGGAGATGAGCGCGGACTGCGCCCCACCAACTGCTCCCTCGCGTTCGAGCCGGTCGAGGGCGGACTTCTCGAACGTGCCGATGCGTGCCAGGTAGCGGCAGTCGTCGAGGTCGAGGAAGTAGCGTCGGACCACCCACTTCATGTTGCGCAGGCGCGGGACGCCCGGCTGCGGGAAGAAGTCCAGCAGGTCGACGTGGATGGACTCTGGGCCGTCGAACATGACGACCTTGCCCTTGCGGATGTGGCGAACGACCTTACCCGAGAGGGGCATGCGGTCGATCTGCTCCATGATCCGCTCCTGCTCGTCGCGCTTCCAGCCCACCTGCATCACGGCCACGCCGTAGAGCGAGCCAGCGACGATGGCGTCCACCTGCTTCAGGAAGGCGCTGTCGTCCTTGAACTGGGCCGCGTTGAGGGCCTCCTGCTTGCGCGCGACCGCCATGTCGTCGGGGCCATAACCCAGGAAGTTGACCGGCGGGTACGAGGAGAGCGAGGCAGCGGCCTTGCGCGCGGCGTCGGCCCAGATCGCGCTGAAGATCAGCGGGATGTGGACGTTGTTCTTGTGGGGGTGGAAGCGCCCCGACCAGGTCCCGCGCCACAGGTCGTAGAGCCGCGGGAACTTCGCGCGGATGGCGTTGAACTGCGACTCAGAGAACTGGACGCAGTCCACGACCATGTTGCACATCTGCTGCTCGTAGGCGTATGCCCCGGCCGCGCGTTCGATTGCCATCGAGATCAAGAGAAAGCCTCCATGTCCCGGAGGTGCTCGGGGACATGCAGCGACGTGAACCGGCCGCCGAGGTTGATGAGTCCGCCGTCGCGGATGATGACCGCGAACAGGTCGCGCGTGAGGTGGACGTCGTCCGCGCAGTAGTTGAACAGTTGACCCCAGCGGCCGGTGCGAGCTAGCTCGCGGGCGTTGGCGCCTTTCTCAATCTTGCCGCGGCCGAGGTTCTGGCGCGACAGCCGGTCGAGGGTGAAGTCTCCCTTCTGTCCGGTGATCCCTCGCTGGGCTAGCGTCGTCGTCAACTCAGCGTAGATGTCGAAGCTGGCCCTGATGCGGAGTCGGCGCCCGCAGATGCCCTCTAGGCACGGGACGTCGAACTTGTCGGAGTTGAACCCGACGACTAGGTCGGCGGACTCCAGGTGGCGGGCGCAGGTCTCGGCGCTGTGGTCGTCGTAGAGGTAGAGGAAGTGGTCGCGCGTGTCCCACACCGCGATGGCGGAAGCGCCACCCTTACCGGAGCGGAGTTCCTCCCACCCGGCCTCGACGTCGTCGGGGCACAGGTCCTTCGCCCACTTGCGCGTCTCGATGTCGAAGAACACGATGCGTGGTGCCACCTGTTCCGCCTTTCGCCTACTTGAGGTCGTCGATGGAGTCCGCGATGGTCAGCGAGCGGATGCCGAAGTCGTTGAGGTAGAACCTGGTCCCGTTCTCCAGGACGAACAGGTGGTACGTGCTCGCCTCCTGGCCCAGAATCTCGTGGCTCTTGGCCACGATGGTCTCGTAGATTCCGGTCCCAGCGATCTTGACGTAGATGAGCTTCGCCATTTAGACTTGTCCCCCTGCGTAGCGGTGGTCGCCGCGTGCCACGCGGGCTGCGGCTTCTGGTAGGATCGTGGCCTCCGGGCTGCCGTCATTGAAGCGTCCGATGTCGTAGGAGGTGTAGCCGCCTAGCGACGTGGATCGAGACGGTAGCTCATTGCCCATGATGACTGAGTTGGATGGCGTGTAGCCCGAGGCCCTGATGATGACTGGGCCCGTACCGCCCGACGAGCCGTAGGCGTCCTCGGCGCAGAGGTGTACGGCCCCGTTGGTGACCGCAGCGCGCAAGCCGCCGGTGAGCGGGGCGTCCCACGTGGCCCGGGTGTCACCCGACAGGTTGTCCGAGAGCAGGGCTCCGAATAGCAGGGACGGGAAGTTCACCACCGAGTACTGGAACGAGAGGTCACCCTGGAAGTCGCCGCCGGTGTTGCCATTAAGAACCGGGACACCAGGGAGCAGGTTGAACCACTTCGTCACGAGCAGCACAGCGCACGCGCGCTGCGGGCTGAAGGTGACGGTGACCGTGCCGGTCTGGGCGGTCAGGTTGTCCGAGATGAAGATCGAGCCCTGCACCGGGACGTTGTTCGTGCCGTCCGCGTTGACCTCGACGAGCGGCACCCCATTGAACGAGGCACTGTCACTGAATAGGAACCCAGATGAGTCGCTGACCGCGAAGATCACCACCAGGCGCTCACCCGCGGACACCGAGACCCCAGCGAGGGAGATCGAGGTCGCGTTCTGCGCGGTGGCGGTGCCCACTACGGTTCGGATCGGGACTGGCATTAGACGGGCTCCCTCGGTGGTACCCAGCCGTCCTCGTACTCGCCGCGCAGGCCGTCGTCGAAGTAGCCGGCGTTGCGGAGTTCCTCGCGCTCTGCGGCGAGAGCGAGAATCTCCTCGTTGGTGGGTGGCTTACCCACGCCCTTGAGGTCGTCGTCCCAGGGCCTGCGGACGTCGGAGCCCTGGTCGGGCAGGCCCGGGGCGCTGACCGGCGGGCGCCAGAGAGCGGGCGAGAACCCGTCGGCCTGCGCGTCCGCGAGGTCGTCGTGCCCGGCCGTGTCGACGCGGACGATCTGGTAGATCATCTTCTTGACGACGGGCGGGACGATGAAGTGCGGGCAGGTGCGGGGCTTGTACGCGTTCTTGATCGGATCGAACTCAGGCGGCGGGCAGTCGCAGTGGTCCTTGTTCAGCAGGATGCGCGCGTAGCCCATCGACCAGTGGCCGACCGCGGTGCGGATGCGGGCCTTCTTGTCCTTGGTGCGGTTTAGCTGGATGAACTGCTCGTCGCCGAACGAGAAGCCCGCGGTGCGCAGGATGCCGAGCATGCGGTTCTTGTAGGCGCCGACCTTGCCTCCCGGCTCGGTCTCGTCGGTGATCGCGCGGATGTAGATGCCGCGGCGGCGGAGGTTCAGCAGCACCTTGACTAGCTCGGCGCTGAAGTCCTCCTCGCGCCACTCGTTGGAGGCGCGCAGCAGGTCGGTGTCGAGGTAGAGGACGCTGTCCTGTCGGGTGCTCTTGAGCCAGACCACGATGACGGAGTCGTCGCCGCGCCCCATCGTCTCGCGGTTCTTGAAGGCCGTGTCGATGTGGACCGTGGCCCACTCGATGTCGACGTCCCACAGGAAGTCCTGGTACGTCATGTACAGCCAGGGAATCTGCGCCTCGACGAGCGGGGCGTGCTCGCCCGAGCCCGGGTTGTTCTGCTGCTGGCAGGCGAAGTCCTCGGGGTCGAGCCGCTTGCGGGCCGCGATCATCTCGCGCGTCCACAGCTTCGGGTGCGTGGGCTCGCCCGTTAGCTCGTCCTCGGTCTGGAAGAAGAAGACGTGCCAGATGCCCTTGAGGAAGGGCACCTTGTCGAAGAGGGCCATGTGCGGGCAGTCCATGCCCTCCCACGAGGCGACGCCCTCCTCGCGGAAGTGGCGGCCCGCGATGTCGTCGTCGAGGTAGCGGGTGAGGACGAGGGCCCGGAGGCCGTTCATGTGGAGGGAGTTGGCCGAGGCGTTGACGGCCTCGTGCTGGCCGCGCAGGTAGGCGGTCTTGTCCTGCTTCAGCTTGTTCTTCTCCAGCGGGTCGTCCCACCAGGACTGGCGCGGGTGGTAGCCCGTAGCGCCGATGCCGGCGGAGGACGCGTCGAAGGACGGCTCGGAGATGTTGCGGGCGCGGCGGTAGCCGTGCTTGATCGTGTTGCGGGTCTTCTCCTGCGCGCCGGTCATCCAGTTGCCGTAGAGCCAGACGAACCAGGAGTCGGGGTCCTCGCCGCCGATGACCGCGATCTGCGACTTGAGGATGTCGGTCGAGAGGTCGTCGGTCGCGGACTGGATCAGCGTGGTCATGTCGCAGTCGGCGAGGTGCGTCCACAGCGATCCGGCCTTCGTCGAGGAGACGGTCTTGCCGTAGCCGCGAGGGAGGACGGATGCGATGTGGTACTGGCCCGGGGAGCCCGAGCGCGCGTGGGCGAGCCACGCGAGAAGGTGCTTCTGGAGCCAGGAGGTGTAGCGGTCGTGGATCGGCTCGTAGAGCCACTGCGGCTCCGCGGGGTGGGACTTGAGGAAGAACTCGGCGCCCCAGGCCTTGTTGAGGAAATACCAGAGCGCGCGCGGGTGCGTCGCTACTCTGACCCCGTCCTCCGCGTGCCAGCGCTCAGGCGCGCAGATAGCGCGCCACAGATCACGCTCAGCCTCGATGTCCCACTGGACAGCAGCCTGCTGAACCATCCTCTCTCCTGGGGGGCCGGCCCGAGCCCGAAGTTCGACTCGAAGACGTCGACGCTGCTGATGATGTTCGGCCTAGGGTACTCGCCTGCGCTGCCTGCCCGGCTGAACCTGACTTTGAAGTCGCTTACGGCGCGCTGCACTTCCCCGGGCGACTCGTCGGGCGCGCTCCGGGCGCTCTCGCCGAAAGGGAGTTCGAGTTGCTCCAGCCGAGCCCGCGCCATCCGGCGCTCCGGGTCGTCGTTCGGGTCCATCGCTCGCTCGTAGCTCATCTCGTCTTCCTTTCCACGACGATCTCCTCGTCATATAGGGCGCTTGTCTTGTCGAGCTTCACGTCCTCAACGATCTTCTGCCATCCCTCGACCATAGCCTGCGCGTGGGCCAGGGCGTCGTCGGCCTCAGCGCGCACCGTGACGTCAGCGCGGTAGATGCGGCCGTGCTTCTTAGGTGGCCTCGCAAGCTCCATCACCAGGACGTACTTGTGCTCGCCAGTCTGCGAACCCATCTTGTGGATCGCTGGGTCACGAAACATCTGTCTTCCTTTCCACGTACTCTACAGAGATGAATCTTCCAGGACGCATGAAGATGTTCAGGTAAGCAGTCGTCATCTCACTCACCGGACAGTAGATCGGGTCGATCTTGATCTCCACGGCGTCTAGCTCTCGCTCGCTCACGCTCCGGTGCTCCCTCGGTCGGACTGCGGCGGCGTCGGGATCATCCCCCGCCCCGCTGAGAAGCCGCGCGGGTCGGTGAAGTTGCGGTTCGCGTGGTGCGCGACCTGCATCAGGGCCTGGCGGCCGGCGTAGAGCACGTCAGACTCGGGGGCGTCGGGGTGCTCGGCCCGGAAGTGCTGCTGGGCCTCGTTCCGGCGCGCGGTGCACGACGGGCACGTCGGGTCGGCGTAGTTGGCGGCGTCCTTGGCGGCACCGCAGTTCTGGCACGTGGCGGTCAGCACTTCTTACCTCCGCACGTCAGGCAGGGGCGGGAACCAAACGGGACCTTGCCGTCGAGGATTTCTAGACGATCCAACCACTTCTTCTTGATGCCGTCGTAGGTGCCTGACATCGCGTTCACCGCTTCCAGGTCGTAGAGGAACTCGGTCACGGTCTTCACGAAGAACCAGCGACCGATCTTCATCCGTTTCAGTATCCACCACATCATCGCTCCGTACCGTAGGTGCGCTCACTGGTGCGCTTGCCCGAGCGCCAGTTGCGCGTGAACTGCTCGGCGTACTTGAACTCGTCTCCGACCTTCACGTGCTGCACCACTAGGGCACCTAGCTTCGTGCCGTAGAAGTAGTGGGTGCGTCTCCCGCGAGTGCGCGCGAGTACGTACTGCTTCCTCGGGATTGCCATCAGAGGCTCCTCTCGTTCGGTTCGTCGGTGTGCGGTGGCAGCAGGGGCGGAGACCACGGCGGCGTCAACGCTCGGGTGATCCAGGGCTGGTCGATGCCCATCTCGACCTGGGGGTCGTAGGGCACCAGCTTGAACATCTCGCGCGAGCGCAGTACGATCTCGCGGTGCATCAGCGTCACGTCCACGTGGTCGACGACGAGCACGTCGACGCCGTGCTTGTTCGTCATCACCATGATCCTGGTGGGCTCGCACCAGCAGTCCACCGAGTTCTCGTGGCCGTTTGGGGCTAGGCAGACGTGCAGGGCTGGTCTCATGGTCGCGCTCACATCTTCCTCTCGATGGCCCTGCTCCAGGACTCCAGCGCGTCGGCGCGCTTCGGGTCGTGGAGCCAGTCGTAGAGCTTCTTCTCTAGCGCCAGGATCACGGACTCTTCGAGTTCGTAGGTCCACTTGTCGTGCCAGTCGTACTGCTCGCCGAAGTAGACGTGCAGTAGCTCGTGGATAACGAGTCTGACCCGACCGTCACGTCGTGGGTCTAGGACCACGGTGATGTCCTGGATGCCCTGAGTCTCGTGGACGCGCCACGTGCTCTCACCGCACGCGTGCCTGAGCTTGCGCTCGACGACCCTGGTGTCGGGTTTACGCAGGAGGCGTCGGAGTTCCGCCAGCAGGCGCAGCTTGTTCAGCTTGGCCACTCGGGGCCTCCTTCACGTCGAACGCCAGGTTCACGGCCGCGAGCACCATCTTCGGGCCGCACGCGCGGTGCAGGTCGGCGAGGCGGGCGACTCCGGTCTCGAAGTCCACCGGGGCGCCGGGGCCGAGGTTGCGGGCCTTCGCCATGTCGCGCAGCTTGAAGTACATCTGCGAGGCCGACAGCCTCGTGTCCACGTGCAGCTTCATGTCGAGCGCGAAGCGCAGGGCCTGGCGCAGGAGTCGGCGGTGAATCTCCTCGTCGTCGAGGCTGTCGATGGCCATGTCCGCGGCCGCCGCCATCGCCGCCATCGCGTCGTGGTCGTAGAGCGTGGGGGCAGGGGCTCCCTCGCTTGGTTCCGGCGCCGGCTGGGGCTTCGGGCGAGGGGGCTCGGCCTTCCGCGAGGGAGCGAGTCGACCCTCGGCCACCAGTTGGGCGCGGGCCTGGGCCACGAGGCGGGGTGACACGCCGCAGCCTCGGGACTGCTCGGCCTTCGACTGGTCCGGGTTCGCGAGGATGTACTCCCTGGCCCGGGTCAGCTTCAGTTCACGAAAGGTTGACAATGCACACCCCTTTGTTATCCGGTGCCCCGCACCATGCGCACACTTCGCGCCAGCGCGTGGGGGTCTCCGGGGCCCGGCCAGCGCCAGCTTGGCACGCCGCGTGCGCCCGCAAGGACCGTGCCGCCCACTAGCTCCCTCAGCGCGTGCGCGCAGCCGCGAGGGCTGGTATGCTCCTTGCTAGCGGGCTCGCTCCACCGCTACCCTAGCACGTCCCGTGCCGCGTGTCAAGCCATCTACGTCAAGTTCCTGTGAATCCTCTTGCTGACCCACGAGTCAGATAGTCCGCGAGCGCGGCGCGGTGGCACGAGGTTTGCAAGACGATGCGTTCTGCCCTCGCGCGCAGTGCGCGTTGCACCGGATTCGCGCTCCCTCGCGTGGTCGCGTTGTTGCTGCGAAAGGACTTGCGCGTGGCACGGCGGATGCACTACACTCCTGCGTCACGACGCAACGAGCCCGACGGGACAGCGCGACGTGGCCAAGCCGATCCGCTCATGAGCCCGAGCGACGAGCCCACGGGGAGACCCCCCGGGCGACGGGACGACGCAGCGACCGGCCGGACAGGAACACGCGAGCAAAAGCAGACCACAGACCCTGCGCGAGCCCGAGAGGGACAGCGAAGCAGCGACCCGCAGCGAGCGGGCAAGGTCGACGGTCATAGCCGGGCGAAGCGCGTTCCCACGATGAAGCGGCGGGGTTAGCAGCCCGCCGCGTGGTCGCATGCTAGTGATGCGCATGCCTGATGAGCCCACGAGGGCGAAACCACAACCGTGCAGCGACCGGAGGTGTGACATGCTGTTCCGCATCCACGTTGGGACCGAGTACACGAAGCGGGGAGACCGAATCGACGACCTGCGCGCCAACGCGGTGCGCCGGGACGTTCTCAACCGCTGCGCTCGCCTCTTCGGCGGCGCGACCAGTTTCGACACGCTGGGCAGCTACCTGAACAGCGCTGGCGAAGTCGTGGTCGAGCGCGGGTTCGTGGTAGAGGTGCTCGCAGACTCCCGCGTCAACTTCGTCGGAACCTCTTTGAACAGCATCGCGCTTCACATACAAGACGCGCTGGAGCAGGAGTCGGTGCTCGTGACGCAGGTCAGCGCGGAGGTGCTCTAGTGTTCCAGCGCAT
>Ga0310810_10000252_pt1 | contig 55120 bp, 45 predicted proteins | sample NCmetagenome_FD_207641 | JGI IMG/M metagenome (GOLD analysis project Ga0310810, IMG submission 207641) | Soil microbial communities from experimental microcosm in Duke University, North Carolina, United States - NC | ecosystem: Engineered > Artificial ecosystem > Soil microcosm > Unclassified ...
GCACACGCAATGACAAACGCGATGTGCTAATCGAGTGCGGGTTCATCCGCATGACTGCGGTAGATCCAGAGTCCCACTCCTACCGCAGAAGCAAGCATCAGGACGCGAAGGTACTGGGCAGCAGGAACGGCAGTATCGCCAAGCAATACACGGACAAACCCAAAGGATGCGCTGGCAACGCACAACATGAAATAGAGTTTTTCTTTACTGCTGCGCGCAAACCAGGTGAGTATCGCGAGCACAATCGCAACGATTCCGTAGATGACGAGCATGACGAGGCTGGAAATGTGTCCAGGACCGTGAGAGGGAATTGCGGTTCTGGGAAGCGCGAATCCACGAACGGCCAGGCCTAAGAAAAAAATAGAGTGGATGAGCGCAATTAATACGCGCTTGCGGTTGCTTAGGATGGCGAACTCGTCCATGTTGTGTGTAGTGTATCGCAGCACGATTTCCTATCATGAATAAAGGCGCTTTTAGCTTGCCGGAACCGTGGTTGAGGGGGACACTGAGCGAAATTCCCGCCGTACAGCGGGCCGTGTTGCACGCACTGGCATTAGCGAAGGAAGATGTGATCCGCTGGTGCGGTGATCTCTCTGACGAGCAAATGCACGCCAAGCCAAACGGACTGGCTTCAGTTGCATTTCATCTTCGGCATATTGTTCGAAGCTGCGATCGATTGTTGACTTACGCTGAGGGACGCGAGCTAAGCAACACGCAAATGGCGGGATTGGATTGCGAAATGGATGCTCCTGGTATGGCGAAGTCGATTTTCTCCGAGTTCGAAGCCGGGTTGGCGAGCGCAGCGGAACGGGTGAAGAATTTCGATCCGTCTTTGTTGGAACAGTCGCGTATTGTGGGCAGAAAAGGGTTCGCGACAACCCTTGGAGGCCTCTTGGTGCATATCGCCGATCACACCCAAAGACATGTGGGGCAGGCGATCACGACGGCAAAAATCCTAACGAGCCCGACTAACGCTTTGCACGACAGCTAGCCGAAGCGTTTACCCTTCGACCGAACAGACGCCCGACGAGACAATCCTGCTGCACTCCTTTTGTTCCATGCGTATAGAAGCACACTGCCGATAATAATCAAACCAATACACAATCCGATCCAAATGCCAACAGCGCCCCATCCCAACTTGAAACAGAGAAAGTAACCGAGCGGAAGACCGATGAACCAATAGGCAACAAGATTCGCCAGCATCGGTGTGTGGGTGTCGCCAGTGCCGCGCAGCGCTCCGGTAGCAACGGTTTGCAATCCATCAAAGAGTTGAAACGCCGCGGCAACGAGGAGAAGAGACGCACCAACACGAACCACCGCTGGATCCGGTGAAAACAATCGCGCGATGAATCGAGAAAAACTGACGAACATCAACCCTGCGAATGACATGAAACTGCAGCCAAGCAGGATGGCGGACCAGCCAGCGCGGCGGGCCCCTTGAGAATCGCCCCGACCGAGTTGCTGACCAACTCGTACGGCTGCCGCGGAACTCACACCGAGCGGCACCATAAACGTGAAGGCCGCACAATTGAGTGCTATTTCATGTCCCGAGAGCGGCATGGGACCGAGTTTTGCGCATAGCGCAGTAGCGGCTGCAAAAGCACTAATCTCCAGCAGGATTTGTGTTGCGGCCGGCAAACCCAGACGGAAAAGCGCGGCAATGCGATCAATCTCAAGACGCATCGCGGAATGCCAACTCGGCAACTTCCGGCGCGACTCGACCCATAAAAAGGTAATCAAGAGAACAATAAACATATAAGTGCGAGCGATGAAGGTCGAAAAACCGGATCCTGTAATACCCCTTGCTTGAAAGCCCAGATGGCCATAGATGAAAACCCAGTTTCCAAAAGCATTCACCAAGTTTGCGGATAACAAGGCAAACGTAATCGGGCGAACAACATTCACAGCCTGCAAATATCGGCGAACGGCAAAATATCCCAGCAGCGGGAGAGTGCCCCAATTGAGAGCGTGCAGGAAAGGACGCATGGGTTCGACCAGCTCGGGGCTGATCCCGAAAACCTGCATCAGCATTGGCCAAGACAAAGCGGCCGCCATGAGGACGGGGGTGAGGAGTAGCGCGAGGAAAAATCCATTTACCAGCGAATGGCGAGCGTCTTCCAAATCTTCCCGGCCATAAGCCTGGGCAACAAAGGTATCCAGGCCGAGTAGTAGCCCGCCCCCAAAGATCGCAATGCTGTGATAGAGACTTTGGCCAAGACCAGTAGAGCCAATAGCAACCGCGCTGTTTGGCAAGCGTCCGACCATCACTGTGTCCACGATTCCCATGCTCATCCAGCCCACTTCAGCCAAGACCAACGGAAGCGCGAGCTTCAGCGTGGCGCGGCATTCTTGGGTGAGCGTAGGAATCGTCGTAGCGTCCGGCGCAGACATGTGGACGTGAGGATACCAAGTTCCAATCGAGAGTTGGGCATCTTGAGATGAACGCGGCTGAAGAATGGTCTCTAACGCTGGGCTGGTTCAGAACATTCTGAAATAACCGGCTACGGAACCATCACTCAGGTGATCAGTGGACGCCGCAGTCTCAACTTTCTCATCGCTGTGAATCGCAGAAACTGGGTTACACGATCTCGCGTTCAGCGGCGTCCGACTTCCTGAGTACGGTGGCCTCAGCACTAATTGGGGTTGGTTCCAGGCTGGTCTGAGACAAAGGTTGCGGAACTTTTTTCGATTCGTAACGTTCAATCACAAGTTTATCGCCCACTTCTGTCCGGCTGCGGAAAATGGAGTGAACCGGCAACTCAATCACGCTCTCCGCACGCCTCTTAGGAAGAATTAGGCGAAAGGGCTTCACCATCTCTCGCGTGCTAACGACACGAAAATCCTTGTCGATCATGACGACGTCAAACGAAAAGAGCATCCCGATGGTGTGGATCGAGTTCGCGGGCACGATCCACACTCCGCTGTCGGGTTTTAGAGATCTTTTGCCAAGAAGTCCAATAAGTCGACTCAGTACCGAGTCGGCCACTCGAACTCGAAAGGCTAAGAAAGTCCCTTTCGTCTCGTTGTAGACGAAGACTTCGCGTGATTTTACGAACATGTCCTTTGCCTGATGTAAAGTTCGAATTTATTTAACGAGGAGCTTTTTTCTTCATCCGATAGATGAGCAACAGCAATGTGCAAACTGCGAGAACTCCCGAAATGATTCTGATCAACGAAACGTTATCCATGTTTCACCTCTTTTAATTTGAACCGCTGAACTTCTACCGCAAAAAGTGTTTAAAGAACTCGCCAACCGCAATGATTGCAGGACCTACTACAACCACGCCCATCGCTGGGAAAATGAAGAAAACCAATGGTGGAACGAGCTTAATGGTCGTCTTGGCAGCCATTTCTTCCGCCTGTTGGCGCCGCTGGGTACGAAGAGCGTCGGAAAACGTGCTCAACGATTTTGCAATGGGAGTACCGAACCGGTCCGTCTGAATCAACATCGCAACGAAGGAACGTGCGCTTTCAAAGTCGGCGCGTTTCGCGAATGACTGCCACGCGGAGTTTCGCTGAACACCGGCTCGTTGTTCGAAATTGATGAGAAGCAATTCTTCGCTCAGCGCCTTATGGCTGACGCTGAGTTCGTGTCCCACGCGGACGATGGCCTGGTCCAAGCCCAAGCCTGCTTCGAGACAGATAGAGAGCAGATCGAGTCCGTCCGGCAAGCTGAGGCGGAGTTCTTCGCGCCGCTTGTTGATCGCAAATGAGAGCCAGAAGTCAGGTATGAAGAAACCTAGAACAAGTGCCAGGAGGAAAAAGAAGATGGTGTTGTCGCTGACAAGCAGCGCGACAGCTAATCCAAGAAACGCAGGCACCGCCAGCCGCGCTCCCAGGAAAATGTCTGCATGCTGAGGCTTGCGATACCCCGCAAGCATTAACTTCCGAACAATCTCGGGATCGGGCTCGGATCCAAAAATACCTCGTATCGCAGCGAAAGGTTTCGCGACCGCTTCGCTGCTGACTGCGGGACGCCATCCCGCGGGGACCGCACCCGTTCCGCGAGCTTGCCGCGCAACTTCTTCCAGCAGTTGACCCTCGGCCGACGAGCGTCCCATTAATAGCAGGAACCCAATCGCGAGCACCGCAAATAAGCTGATCCCGAAAATGATTGCTAACGTCATTGGTTAGACCTTTACGTCAATGATTTTGCGGATCGCGAGTATTCCGAGAAGCATCATCCCCAGAGCTCCATAGACCAGCTTCAATCCCAGGGGTGTTGTGAACAGCGGCTTCTCATAGTTATGGTTGACTACGCTGATTAACGCAAACATCAGGAACGGCGCAGCACCCAAGATCCAGCCTGTGATGCGTCCTTGTGCAGTGTAGATACGAAGCTGACCTCGCAATCGCGCCCGCTCACGCATCACAGCAGACGTTTTGTCCAGAATCTGCGCCAAATTACCGCCCGATTCTTTCTGCAAAAGGATCGCCGTGACCAGAAAGCGCATGTCATCAATTGGCATGTTATCGATCAATCGACCCATGGCTTCCCGTATCGGCAGGCCGAGCGTCTGTTCTTTATGGAGTGCTCGAAACTCCTTGCCCACCGGATCCGCGATTTCGGTACCTACCATCTCAAGAACCGCTGTGATCGAGTGACCTGCGCGAAGCCCGCGCGCCATTAAATCCACTGCCTCTGGCAACAAATCTTCGAATCTTCGGCGCCGTTGATCAGAAATCAGAACTAAAGCACCGATTGGGATTATTCCCGCTATCAAGCCCAACCCAATGCTGAGTAACAAGCTCGGGATAAACAAAGACCCGAGCCAGGCCGCTGCAAGAGCTATACCAACCGAGAGAAAGAAGACCGAACTCGGGTGCCACTCACGACCTGACCGTTTAACGAGTTGAGTCAGTGCCGGGGCCCAAGGCATGAGGTCAAAAAGCTGATCAAGGACAGTTGTTTCCCGGACAGCTTCATCTTTCAGGATGGTTCCTGGAGACGTCGAGGAAGTTGGACTCTTCTCGATGTCCGCGAGCTGTTGTTCAACAGCTCGTTCGATTGCGGTCGGCTTCAGGAAATACAGAAGCACTGCAAACGAAACAACCAATATCAACAGGAATAGAAGCACTATCGACATAAAAGAGTCCTTAGTTCCAGAGCCGGACCGACTGTTCGAAGAAACTTGGCGGCAGTGAAATACCCGACGCTTTCAATTTGTCTGCGAACTTGGGCCGTATGCCGGTTGCCGTGAAAGTCCCCAGCGTGCGCCCATCCGGTGAAACCCCTTGTTTTTCGAACACAAAAACGTCTTGCATGCTGACAACGTCATCTTCCATTCCGGTAATTTCCGTGATGTGCGTAATCCGACGTGCGCCATCGTTGAATCGTGCAACTTGCACCACTAGGGTTATGGCTGACGCAATCTGTTTACGAATCGCTTTTTCGGGAAGATTCAGATTGGCCATCATTGCCATCGTCTCCATACGTGCGATCGCATCGCGTGGACTGTTCGCGTGAATTGTCGTCAGAGAGCCGTCATGACCGGTGTTCATTGCCTGCAACATGTCCAGTGCTTCCTCGCCACGAACCTCGCCGACGATAATGCGGTTCGGACGCATACGCAAACTGTTAATCACAAGTTGCCGTTGCATCACCGCACCTTTTCCCTCAACGTTCGCAGGACGAGTTTCGAGGCGAACCACGTGGCGCTGCTTCATCTGTAATTCGGCAGAGTCCTCAATCGTCACGACTCGTTCCTTGTCTGAGATGAAACCAGACAGCACGTTCAACAGGGTGGTCTTACCAGCGCCGGTTCCGCCCGACACCACGATGTTCAATCTCGACCGCACAGCACCGCGCAGTAATTCGAGCATCGGCTCGGTCAAAGCTTCGTTGGCCAACAGATCGCCTTCAGAAATTGGAATGTGCCCGAAACGACGAATCGACATGTGTGGACCGTCAATCGCGAGCGGCGGGATGATCACATTGACACGCGATCCGTCTGCAAGACGCGCATCGACCATTGGCGAGGACTCGTCGACACGGCGACCAACGGCCGACACGACCTTGTCAATGATGTGCATCAGGTGAGCGTTGTCCTTAAACATGATCGGCGTGTCTTCGAGAACGCCTGCCCGCTCTACAAATACTTCCTTGGCACCATTCACCAGAATGTCGCTAATGGTCGGGTCCTGTAGAAGTGGCTCTAGAGGACCTAAGCCAAATACTTCATCTAACACCTCGAGCGACAATCGCTCTTTTTCGGGCCCACTCAGCGGAGTCTTCAACGTGGAAACTAACTCTTGAATGACCGCGAATACCTGCCGTCGCGTACGATCGTCACGCTGAGTTGCCACCTTCTCCAGATCAATCTTGTTAAGCAGGTCGCGGTGAATTCCGGTTTTTAAGTCCTGGTACACACGGAAATCGAGCCCGCCCCTCTTCTTGGTTTCCCCCGAGATCAACGGGTTAAGCACTACTTGATTGAAATCCCCCATGGTTCCTCCCTACTGACGATCCGTGATCAACGGTTCCATAAACCCAGAATTCCACTCGCTTGTTTCTTAGTCTCGGTGCCCGGCTTCTTGCCGAGCTCTGAAGCCAGACCTTCCAGACTCCGAGTGACTTCGGAATTCGCAAGCTGCGCAATCGGATCGCCTTCATTGATCGTCTTTACAACCTGCGGATAAGCATTCGGTACGCGCCAGAAGATTCTTTGCTCGATTACTTTTTCGATCTGTGCATCGCTGATGACATTGCGCTTGTGGTGACGATTCAGAACGATTCGGATCTTATCCTTCGGAATATTGTTCTGAACGAAGTATTCAAGCTCACGAACAACATTGCGAACTGCCGAAACCTCGGCGACGGTGACCAAGTACAGCTGATCGCACTCTCGGGCCATCGTCAGGTTGTCGTAATTGAGAGATGGCGGTAGGTCGGCGACTATGAACTCGTATCGTCCGCGCAAAAAATCTAGAGTCTGGGTGAGAGCACCCTGAGGAGCACTGTCGCGGTTCGTAACGCTTCCCTCGGGAGCAGGAATTAGATCCAGTCCGCTCGAGTGGCGCACAATGAAACTTTCGAGAAGGTCCGCATCCAGCCGGTCAGTATTATCCAGAAGTTCGAAGAAGTGATACCGAGTTTTAGTCAGTTTCAGATACAGAGCTGCGTCGCCGAAATCTGGATGAAGGTCAAATAGAAGCGTTTTCCGTCCACATGTACTGGCCAGGAGCGCACTCATCTGCGTGGCCAGGGTAGTTACGCCACAACCACCCTTCGCCCCCATAAAGGCGAGCAGTTGACCACGGTTCTGATCTGGTTTTTCTTTACGCCGTGCACCAATCCGGAGAACCGCATTCGCGAGCTGATCACGATCAATGGGTTTGACCAGATATTCGCTACAGCCGCAGCGCATCGCTTCCAAGATCGCATTGGGTTGGCTTTGTGAGGACACTGCGAAGATGCTGGTTCCAGGCCATACAGTGTGGATTTTCTCTGCCAGCATCGTCGCCGCACGGCGATTCTTGTCGAAATCGATCAGGCAAACATTCGGGACAGGCTGCCCGATCTGCTCCATCACTGCCTCTTCGTCATGATTCGGCTGGAATGAAGCGACGTGGGACCGCAGCCGAATCATCGAATTCGCATTCGCGAATACTGCGAGAAACCGCCACGTCTCCTCATCAAGCCACACCCCCGAAACTGTCAGAGGCTCACCTGTATATGGAACGTCTCGCACTGACATGGTCCAGGAGTTCTTCTCAACCATCGTCTTCATTTCGCTTCGTTACCCTGAGCTTTGCCGATTTCCTTGTGTCCCGGTGCCGTTTCATCAAACTTGCCATTTTCCAGGAACGGTACCGCAATCGAAGGTTGTGAAGGAGCCGCTGTGGGATTTCGAACCGGATCGATAATCCGGGGCGTTACCAGCACGAGCAACTCCGTGTTGCTCTTGTTGATCGAGCGCGAACGAAACAGCTGTCCCAGCACAGGCACATCACCGATCCCAGGCACTTTGCTGAGTTGTGTGGTGGCTCGACGATCCAACAAGCCGGCGATGCCAAAAGATTGTCCGTCCTTCAACTCGATTTCAGTTTCCGCGCGCCGGGTCGAGATTGCCGGAACAACAAAACCAGATAGTGTTAAAGCATTGGTGAAATCGAGCGTGCTGACTTCAGGCGATACATGAAGTCGGAGTGTATTGTCGTCCTGCACGATACCCGAGAAATCCAGCTTTACACCGAAAGGCTTGAATTGAATGGTGACCGAATTGAATCCCTGTGACGGCTGTACGATCGGAAACGGAAACTCGCCACCCGCCAGGAAACTAGCTTTTTGCCCGCTGATTGCCATCAGGTTTGGTTCTGCCAAGATCTGCAAAACGTTTCGCGTCTGCAGTGCTTGGATGATTGCGCCAAGGTGAATGTCTGGACGAAACAGGAAGAGATTCAGTACTTGGTTAAGGGTCTGCTCAGATGTGAACGGAACGTGCTGCGCTCCCGTGGTAGGTGTGGGAACATCAGGCTGAGGATCGGCACGAACACCTTTCGTATCCGTGATTTTCTGCTGACCAAAGCCGCCGAATTGTCCTGTCGTTGTCGTACCGATCGTGTTGGCGGCACCAGTTGACAAGATGTTGACGCCGAATTGCGTTAAAGCTGAGCGATCGACTTCGACAAACTTTACTTCCAGAAGTACCTGGCGATCATGTGCAGTGGGGATGAGAATCGAAGTGACAACATCCTTCGAGTAAACTCCTGCCATTTTCGTGAGGTCTTCGATGATTCGAGGATTTGAGGCAGAACCGGTCAAGAGCACTCTGCCGCCATCAGCTTGGATATCGAGCTTCTCATTAGGATAAGTGCGCTGAATAGCGTTGCGAAGACCGGCGATGTCGATATCAGCAACTACGTCCAGCACCTGTGAACGACCTGTGCGGTCCCAAAGAATCAAACTGCTAGAGCCCGCTTTCTTCCCTTCCACAACAACCTGCGTCGGCGAAGTCGCCATGGTCTCGACAGCATCGGGGTTACTCGAGAGCACGCGCGTGAGAGGCTCTTGCACATTCAAAACGATCGATTTACCGACTAGGACGTGCACGGTTTCGCCTTCCGCCGGAGCGGTTGCGGCTTGGCTCGCGACTGCAGCGGCAGGAGCGCTAGCGACTGGCTGAGCGTTCTCCTGTGCCGACACTGCCAATGTTCCTATTACAAACAGAAAGAATGCAGCTCTCCCCAGATATGAGCGAATCATTTGGTCCCCTGTTCCTGGTTCTCTTCGTCAAACGTGTGAACGGTCTTCTTCGTACCTTGGATCACTTCAAGAACATACGTAGCTTTCGGTGCAGCCGCTACGACGATTCTTTTCGCAGGCTTCTTCGCAGGCTCGACCGGCTTCACGATGCCCGCCAACTCATCCACGCGAGTGGGATGAAGAGTGACCGTATCCTTATCCGTGCCGTTGCGTAGAACGAACTGGATCGTACCCTGCGTGCTTGCTAATTGGAGTTTTTGAGAATTATCCGGACTAAGCAACAGAGTCACGACGTTGACTTCCTGCGGTTTACCTTGAGGATCGGGCTCAATCGTTTGCCCAGCCGTAAGAACTTCGACATCTTGCAGCACAGTTTGCGTCAAGACCCCGTTGTTTCCAGGCAACGTGTATGTAGCAAGGACGTCAACCCGAGAGCCTGGATAAAGGAAGCCCGCGACCCCAACGATTTCGTTCGAGCGAACCGCAGTGGCACGCATTCCTGGCGGAATCTTCGTTGAAAGGCCGATACCGGAGCCCTCAATTCCCAAGTCGTGCTGAAGAATGGGTTGTCGCGCAACTAGCGAGCGCAACAGAGGATGGCCGACAACGGCATCCGTCTTATTGAACGATCCAGGCAAGGGCACGTCACTGGGCCAGTCGATGAGGGTGATGTCCTTTGCAGCTAATGCAACACCGGCAGGAAGGTCAGTAGTCGACGCAACAATCTGGGTAAGGGCGCGTTGGGCTAATCCAGCGCGTAATCGGCGAAAAACAAAGAATGTCACGCCGCCGGCGAGCACAGCAGCCATGAGAAATGCGGTCAATACACGTCGAGCGTTCGTAAATCACCTCCACCAAAGAGCATTACCGGCACAGAACAACGTTCCCAAAGCAATGGCGACGCCGAAGGGAACACGCAGCGTACCTGCTTCACGCACATTTAACGTGGGATGAGGACTGAGTCCGGACGTGAGACGAAAACGTACTAAATCCAAAAGATTCCAAAGAGTCTGGCGTGTTCCTCGGGCGAAGAGGATGTAGGCGATCGCGAGAACACCACCAGCCAGTGCGGCTGTAATGAGAATTGCAACAACCTGGGCGCTTCCAGCCCACGCGCTGACGGATGCGATTAGCTTTACGTCGCCTCCGCCCATTGCGCCAATCATGAATAGAAGTAAGAAAATCAAACCGGCGCACGCCATAGCAGCTGCGCCGCTTTTCAACCCGGACCAACCCAACAGAATCAGCCGCGCCACCAAAGCAAAAAATCCAGCGCTATACGTCAGCCAATTAGGGATTCGGGATGTGCGCATGTCAAATGCGCCTCCTATTGAGGCCACCGCGACTGCGCCGATCAAGAAATCGTTCTCAGACATTGTTTATTTTTTAAAGCCGCGGCAGGGGGAGGTCGCCGTGGGTTGGAATGTGCAACAACATCGCTCTAGGCGCTGAGGCCCCTATTAGCTGATGTATTTTCCAAGGATGGTCGAGATCTGCGTGAAGGCGCTGTTCAGACCGGTGGCCAAGCTGTTCATGCCGGCAACGGCGGCGAATGCGACCAACGCCAGGATCAAAAGATATTCCACCAGACCCTGACCCGCTTCGTCCTTGTGAAGGTTGTTCAGTGATTTCAGAACGAGGTTCATCATTGTGTACTGTCTCCTTAGGTTTTTTAGCTGGTTCCCAGCGCCTGGGGAGCGATGGGGGCACAAACTCACGCCTTGGAGAGAAGCACTTGGCGGGCCATAGATCCCAGAGTTGCAGCGTTTACCAAGGGTAACGCCATGTGATTGCAGGCTAGGCACTTTGTCGCCTGTCAGGGACCTAGTCTCGGTCCGGATTGTGTTTGTACAGCAACCGGTCACCCTAGTCACCCTCCACAGTGGTACCTGCAGGAAAACGCAAGCCGTTATCGGCGGATACTTTTGTTTACAGTTGGGATGGCGGTGACTGAAGTAATACGCGAAGAGTTGGTGCGAAACGGGTGCTATAATCCGCGCCCGATGTCAGCCACCCGAGCCCTGAAATCAGCGGCCATTTTCCTGATGGTTTTTGCGTTCGCGGCCTACCTGATAATGACCTTCCCGCATAGTCCTAAAGACACAACCAGACTGCTGGATTTTTCGGAATTCTATGCTGCGGCAGAAATCGTGCGTCATGGTCTGGGAAGTCGACTCTACGATTTGCTTTTACAGTCGGAGTACCAACTGCGCGTTGCTCCCGTACATGCATTCTTCTTACGTCCCCCATTTGAGGCAGTGCTCTTCATCCCCTTCACCTACGTGAGCTATCGGACGGCATATGCGGTCTGGACTGTCATTTGCCTTGGAATTCTTGCGATCACAGCACACCTCATTCGGAACAATACGGATGTGCTGAAGGCAATGACGATTTATGCCCACGGTGTCCAGGCAGACTTTGGCCTTCTCTACATCGTTCTGCTCACATTCGCTCCCACCATGAATTGCCTGTTGATCGGCCAGGACTCTGTCTTGATTCTCTTCATCTACACGCTGGTCTTCATCTCGCTTCGTGACGGACACGAATCAAGGGCGGGGGCTCTAGCAGCATGCGGGCTGTTTAAGTTTCACTTGGTACTTCCTTTTGTTTTTATTTTTGTTCTCAGACGCCGTTCCCGGTTTCTTATCGGCTTTGCCGCGGTAGCACTTGTTCTTGTGTTCGTATCGGTGTTGGCATGCGGATTCGGAATACTCATCTCCTACCCAAAACTGTTCTTGACGAGTCAATACAAATCCCTTCTTGGCTTTCAGCCCGAGTACGCAGCAAACATAAGAGGACTGGTTTATCTTCTATCGTTTGGGAGGCTGCCAGGTGCCATCACAGGCGGGTTGGTCGCGCTGTCATCAGTCTATATTCTGTGGGTAGTCGCCAAAGCCTGGCGTGACGATCAGTTGGTATTCTCTTTTTCGGCGAGCGTGGTTGCTACTTTACTAACCGGTTTCCACGCGTTCATTTACGACATGGCTTTGCTGCTTTTGCCAGTCGCGATTGTCTGCAGTGCACTCGTAAGAAACAATGCCCTGTTGCGGCACCGGGGCCTTAGTCTCATTCTGCTTATCCTTTTTATTCCTCCAGTGCACTTCGTACTTGCTCAGCTTCATGCCTACGCACTAATGGGAATCGTTCTAATCGGACTTTTCATTTCTATCGTGCAACTCATGAACCATGGAAGAGATCACATGCTCGCAACTGCAACCGTCTGAATTTTATCTTCGAGCGAAGGCGGCAGTAGGTGCAAACCGTTTCGCGTACCAATACCATCCAGCCCACAGCAGACTGCTCCAGAAATAAATGCCGGTCGCGAATGGAATTTTGGCTCTTAGAATCAACAATAAGAGCACGTCAAGTGCAGCAAAAATGCACACTATAATCCGGGAGGTCAGTTTTAGATTGCTGCGCGACGAGTAAACCCACAATGCACCTTGGAGAATGGCGGGAAGCAGGATCGCCTCGTCGGTCATCCACGCGTACGGAGTGGTCAGAATCGATACAACCAGCAGTGCGGGGCCGTGCACAGGCCACTCCCAGTTTTGTTGATTGCGATAGAAGTAAATCAGACTCCAACCAAATGCGATCACCATCGGTACGAATTGAATCCAGAACACGTTGCGAAAAAATATCAGTCGGATCACTCCGCTGAGCGCGGGGATGAACTCATGTTGTATAGAGGACTCACTCAACATTTGCCGGTAATCCGAAAAAACTCTTGGATCAAATGCGGCTGCTATGACGGTCGCAATGACGAGCGCAGTTGTGAACCCCGATGCGACAAGCCACTTCTTACGCAAGATGATCCAGAAAGCCAGAATCGGCCACAACAGCGCTGATACGTGAGGCTTGGCGAAGAGAATGACCAGTGCAGTTCCGGCAAGGAACTCGGATTTCTTTTCAGTTTTCAAGAACAAGACAAAAGCAAGAAGAAGAACCAGCCCAAGTTGCCCGGCAAGGAGACAGCCAGCAACTGGCGCAAATAAATACCCTATCAATATGAAGATGTTTGGAGGTCGAGGCCCGTTTCCATAGAGCCGCCAGCACATCCGCATTGAAGTAATCAAGCATGCTAACAAGACTGCTAGCCAAAGCACCCACGCCCAATAAGAACTCAACAGCCCGAGCGGAAGCACAATCCATAAGGACCACGGCGGAGTTCTCAAAACTAGTGGCTTGTCAAAACCGTAACCTTGACCTTGTTCAAGCGCGAGCACATCAACGTGGGAGTACGGATTTTGACCGTGCAAAAGTAACTGACCGGCAGCCCAATACGAAAGTGAGTCGCGATCTTTAACGGCCGTGTGAATTTGTTCACGTCGAGATGATAAAAACCACAAGAAGAACGCCGCGATCAGCAATGCAGCAAGGATTTTCAATAATTTCATGGGCACGTTAGATCCTTGCGCACCATGGCTTGAAACTCCCAATCTATTGCTGATCGAAGCGTTCTGCACGGCCGGTATTCCTGCAGGATGTATGAGGCAATGGGTGCATTGATCAGTGCCGACGCCGGAGTATTAGGCCATGAGGCACGGGCATGTTCCGCAAACGCCGGATCGTATAGAACAATCCGCACCGGATTCTGCGAGAGTTCTTTGAGCATCTCCTGAACCTGCTCTTGCGTATGCAGCCCTGGCTGGTAGTACTCGTATCGCCCTGGACTATACGTTCCCGTGAGGTAGTAATAGCTGGACTGGTAAGGATAAACGAGGATTCGTTCGCCCTGGGCCACATTGGCCTGCACGAATTCAATTAGTTCATCTTTCGATCGGCTGGTGAGATTGCCTCGCCGAGTATGGATGACTTGATCCGCTTTAACGCGAAATAGAAGCGATGCACCCATCAGTAATAACAGCATCGAAAGAGCGGAGGCGACAATGATTCCCGCATGCCTGAAAATCTTGTTACGAAACAATGTGCCTTGGAGTAGCCACGCCAACGTAAGCAGGAAGATCGGCTGCAGGTAGACGAAATGTTCATAGTCTGCACGTACAACAATGACCGATAGAAGTAAGCCGGCGATCGCAGCCGAAAGAAGAATGTAGTATCGCGCTGGGGACCCTTCATCCGGAGATCTTCGGAATCGAAACAGAGCAACGGTAAGAACTGCGATTGCAATCCAAGGCAGAAATGGCAACCAGATAGTTGGACTAAAGACGAGCACTTTGATGATACGTTCCCACAGGCTCCCTTCGGCGAAAATCATCCGGGTCGCTTTTTCTGTGAGATTGCCGTAAGCGTAGGGAACATGGTTGGCTGTCGTGTAATTCTCTAATGGCCACAACCAACTTGAGGCCATGGCTGACAATGCGCCCTCGCTGGCGAAATACACAATCGTGATGATCAATGGCCATGCAAGACCGAGTGCGGCGGCGATGCAGTTCCGCTTCGGCAATATCTTCGGGCCACGATCCAAAACTGCAATGATTGCCAGCCCAGCCCCGATCCCAAGAAGAAGGCAAGCACCTTTCGATTGTTCAAATAAACCCGTTAAGCAAACGAAGGACCCCGTTGCGAATCCCCACCACGCATTCCTTGTTTCGACCAGACGAAGTGAACCATACAGCGCGACGCAGGCCAGGAATGTGCTGTCCCAATTGTGTACCGAAACAAATCTCATCGGGAAAGCAGTGACGAGTACTAGTCCTGTGACCAACAGGCTCGTGGACCGCGAACAAACTCGACGTGCGAGCAGGTAAGTGAGAGGCGAGCACGCTGCGCCGAAAATTGCGAGCAGAGTATGCGCTACGATGATTGAGTCTCCAAATACCCGAAAGCAGATTGCCAATAGGTAATAAGAGCCGGGGGTGAAGAACGAGAAAAAATCCCGATACAATACCTGACCGTCCAAAATGCGTTGCGCACCTTGGAGGATGATGCCCTCGTCCGGATCGATCCATGTGTAACGCCGAAAAAGCCAAAGATAAAGAAAAGAGATCAGCAGTGTTGCGAGGGCGATCCACCGTTCCGATCTCAATTGCTCCGGAATAAACAAGTTCTCATCCCGGAAATCCCGCTCAATCACTTTCGTGTGGTCTCGCGCAGTCATTTCTAAAGAGCCTACCGACATGGCTGCTCCCGCGTATCTTGCGTCGACCCAGTTGTCTCAGTTCGTTTGAGATCAGGCACTAAGCCGTAGGGCTGCAGACAGGGAGGTCTAGCATCGGCACCGAGCAGCCAAACGTGACGATCGCGATAGTAGTTGAGCAGTTCCTGGTTTTTTTCTGCACCCATGTCTCGCGCCCACACGATTTTTTGCGCGTCCGGATCGGCGCCGTTGTAAACCCAATCCTGCAACGGATCATGGCCTTGGCGATAACTTACTAGTACTAGCTGGCGGCCTTCGAGCGATTTCAAGCGCATTTCAATGGCGGCCCGGCTTTGCCCTAACGCCATCCAACTACCCTCTCGCGGAGGCTCGGCCAGGATACGAGCTTCGATCGGCATCATTGCGATTGCGGAGAGCACAAGGGCTCGCGATAAGGTACGACCGATGGGGCGACCGTCGAGCATCCATATCCGCATATGACGGCTGCATTGCAAGACGATTGCAATGAAGACGCAAGCGAGTGGCGCCACGTAGTGCATGATGAAGAAAATAACGAAAGATGAAGCGACGATTCCGGCAGCGCCAATAATCAAAAGAGGCCGAACACGACGATCACGGAAAATCCAAGGTAGCCAGAAGAGTGGAAGAGTCAGCAATGGGGACACGTAAAAGGCCCAGATCATCCACATTTTTCTTACGAATTGCCCAAGAACGCCCAGGAAAGTCTGAGCCTGTTCAAACTCCTGATATTCCATTTCGTAAAAATCGCGAATTACGTTGTGGCGATATTCTGGCACCGGAAACGCAGCTTGCTTATAGAAATATGGAGCAGTAGCGTACGTTTGCCGATTGATTTGCTGCGGCAAGCGCGCAGGACTGCCTGTAACGCGCCAGTTGTAATACGCGGTGGCCGATCCAGCCAGCAAAAGTACAACCAGCATTGGCAACAGTGCACGCCGAAAGAACGGAAGAAACATCGGCCTGGAGACAAATACCCGAACGAGAATGTATGCACCAGCGGTCACCGTGAGCACCAATCCCTCGTACGGTCGCGTATTCGCCAGGATTGCGATGCCCAAAGCCAAGACACTTGCTACTAGCGGATCCGGCCTTCGCATGATGCGAGGCATAGCACCCAATGCAAGTGCACCGCCCGTAGCCGCTAATGCGCCGCCCCAGTAGCTGTTATCCCAATAGCTAAGCACACCGAATCGCAGCACAGGAACCATGCCACCGAGAAGGGCCCAAGACGGTGGAAACCAGCCCTGCAGCATCCAACAAATCGCTGCGCACATTGCGCCCACACTCAGCCACACACCCCAAAATGGATTCCCGAGCACAGCTTTGCCAAAAGCAAGCACCAAACCCTGCAGTGGTGGATACATCGAAGCGTATGTCGGATGAAAAATAACGTGGAAGGTCTCCAGGTGAACCCACATTGGCGGCGTGGGATTTGTGAGTCGCCCATGCGCAAACGTATCCGCAGCCAGCAAGTGACTGAATTCGTCATGCGCGAACGGCAGTGGAATCGGAAGCCACGGCAATAACGCCAGTCGCAAGGCTAACGCTGAACCCCCACATACGATCACGCTCAGCAGCCGCCGCTCGGCTAACTGGGCAAAAACTCTCTCGACACGCGCGAACGTCTTGTCGCCTATCCGCGGGAATGCGAGCGCCAAGAGCAACGAACAGGACGCGAATAGAGCCTCATAACCTACATGTGAAAACATGCGCCCTCAGATTTCGGTTCGTTGCATCCGGCACTCGCCTGTATTCTCCGCGCTAATAACCGAGCAGTCTTCGCATCTTGATCTCAAGCCAAGCGCCTGCCGACCGAAGTGAGTCGGTTAAGGAGATACCACTCAAGCCATAGTGCTCTTCCCAGATTGCAGAGACACCCCACACCGAACGCAAGCGCTGCCAGTAACGGAGTCGCGTGGCGGCATCCGTTCCATGACCCGAGTCCTCTATAACCGCCACAAACGTTGGTGGCGGTTGTTCAGGCAGACGCTGCGCATATCCATAGCTCCACTGGACTTCCTTTACAGCGCATTTCCAGTAAGCGCTCGCAATCTTGGTTTCCGCTTCCCGCTTTTCCGGGGCCAGCGACAATGGATCAAAAAACTCAGCGGGCATCGACTCTCGTAAGCGATATTCAGTTCTGAATGACGCATAGGCCACGATGCAGAGCACGAGGGCAATCACTGCAAAGATGTCGTATCTGCGATTTACTGCCATGACCTTGTACTGTTCTCCTCTTGGTACATCGTCGACCTATTTAGGATCGACGCGTTCGAGCAAGATGCTGATTTGATCGCTGTACAACACTTTCCAAGCCGGGTCATGCTCCAGGACGTACGTCAATGCTTCGGTTCTTGGGAACAAGACATACTGGATCTCGTACTTCTCGAGAGTCGTTTTGGGCTGCTTTAACTCCAAGAGCTCGAGATAATCCTTGAGCACTCCCGAATATTCGAAAATATCGACGCGGCTGTCCACGAATACCTTCACACTTGGATCTCGCCAGTTCAAATATCCGCCCCAAAGATAACCATTCAACAGGTGGCCGGATGGCGGATGGCTCTCCAGATAATTCACTGCTTCGACGGGATACTGCTCAGAGACCCACTGTTCCAATTGCTTTTCGCGCGGCCAGAAGAACACGATTGTGCCCACAATCAAAGACATCACCACTGCATTCACAACTGGTGTGTCCATCTCTTTTCGATAGTGAGGAACGAAATCAAGCATTTTCGCCAGGACTGGGGTTATGACAATCGCGAGCAAAACCAAAAAGCGGATGTAGGTCAGTCCGCTGTACAGAGCGAAAAGAACAACCCCGACTTCGGCAAGCGCCCAGCGGCGCGGCCGAAGCAGAGAGCTCACCATCAAAGCGATGAGAAGCAGAATAACCAGCTTCCCTCGCGTGTCGTGAAAGTTTACGGAAACCCATTCCGCGACGTGGGCAATGTTCAACTTCTGACGGAAGGCTAAATCGAATGGGTAAAAAACGAGACGTGCGCCAAATGGATTCACGAACAACGCTGCGACAGAAGCCGTCCACGTCAGAATAAGCTTGCGACGCTGTTCCCTGGTCCAAGGCTCCGAAAAGATAAGGCCGCTCTCAAATTTCACGAATCCCGCAGCCACGATCATCGAGAAGATGAGCAAGCCCAGCGACCACGAGCCATGCGTATTGATCCAAAGGCAAAAGAGAAGCGGTAAGGTCCACAGCGGCGCCTTCCCCAGTTGTCGAAATCGCTGCAACAGGATCAGCAGAACCACCATGTACGCGTATCCAAACAAAATGGTGCGTGGTCCAAAAGAAACAGAGGCAAGCGGCACGGCAAAACTGGTGGCCAAAACCGAAGCTTTAAAGTGACCGCTCTCTCGATAAGCTAGGTACAGCACTCCCAAAAAGATCAGCGTAAGCACGGCGAACGTGACAGCATTGACACCTGCCAACCCCAGCGCGCGCCAGCCGTAGTAATAAGGCAACTCCGAGAGCCATTCATGGTTCATCCACGGATGGCCCGCTACCGTGAACGAATACATGTCGCTATTTGGCAAGGCATGGTGTTGTGCCAAATATTGGGCATTGTGCAAATGCCACCAGATGTCAGGGTCAGCGATTCCCTTCCGAGAGAGCGTAAAGATGAAGCCGACCACAATGAGCGTGATCACCACATGAAAAGAGCAGTAGGGAAATAGACGTTCACGCCAGTCGTTTGCTCTGTGATCGTCTTGGATACGTGCAGGAAACGCAGTCATCTTATTTTCTTTGTTAGTTAACTCTGTGATCTCGCGCTCCGTTGTCGTTAAAGACACAATTCCCCCGGAGATGGAATTTTGCAATTCCTCTGCCAGCCTTGAATCCAAGAAGTAATCCCCGCAGACCTAAGAAGGTGGCACTCGCGTCGTGCCGAGCCGGGGAATTCCTGAATTTGTCTGACTTCCCATCTTGCAATCGGCTGATTGTTTTGAACATCTTAGCTCCCTATTCCACCCAAGTGCTAGGTCCTTCCACCCGGGTGCCATACCGTACTCCCCCTAGAGTGCTATTTACGGAATGTAGCCATCCAGCGACACTGTTTCCCGGAAGCTGCATCCAGCTGTATTCGTAGCAACAGCGGGTGCCTCCCGTCGAGCTCCTATAAGAAAACAAACAAAGCCGGCGTAACCTTCATAGTCCCCTTGGTTCGTAAGCTCCCCCGGGCAGTGCGTTCTCGTAGTCACCACGCAGTTTGAAAAAGCGCGTGCGTTGTTTTTTGACTCGTGGACGAGAGGCACACAAAGTTCAATGACAAACTCCGAAATCGTTCAAAGAAGTATTTTTCTCTTCGATAGTGACGAAGCGTTCGGGAACGTATTGACCCATGTGCTGGGAAACGAGTATGTGATCCAGCAGTTTCCGCTCACAGCTGAAGCGATCGCGCGTCTGGAATGCGAGATTCCGGACACACTCCTTGTTAATCTCGACGGCTCTGGCAAACAGGTCCTCTCCGATGAGTTCAAAGCCATTCTGAATGCGGCTTCGGAGTGCTCTGTGCCGGTTCCCGTGATCGGATACAGCTATGAAGCGCGGGCGCAGCGCGCACGAGAAGCGTTCAAAGCCGGCGCATTCGACATACTCGAGCAGCCTCTCGACGTTCAACAGCTCAAGTTCGCGCTGGAGCGCGCATGCCGACGAATCGAGATGGCTCGTGAACTCGCGCAAGCCCAACAGCTCTTGAACACGACCCGCATCAACGGATTGGTCGGGAAGAGCAAAGCCATCGAACGCTCCCACGAACTGGCACGCAAAGTCTCGGAAGTCGCAACCACGGTCTTAATCACTGGCGAAAGCGGTACCGGCAAAGGCGTTCTCGCGGAAGCGATCCACCGCCTCAGCCCACGCGCCGCCAAGCCATTCGTTGCATTTTCCGTCTGTTCTTTTCCCGATTCTCTAATCGATGCCGAGCTCTTCGGACATGAGCGTGGCGCCTTCACAGGAGCAGTCCAGGCCCGGCGCGGACGGTTCGAAGAGGCCAATGGCGGCACGATCTTCATCGATGAAATCGGCGACCTGGCTCTTCCTCTACAAGCGAAGCTGTTGCGGGTGCTCCAAGAGCGCACCGTCGAACGACTCGGATCCAACTTATCCCGTCCAATCAATGTGCGCGTGATCTGCGCCACAAATCGCAATCTCGAAAAGATGGTGCAGGAAGGGACATTCCGCGAAGACCTTTATTTCCGGATCTCTGTGGTAAAGATTCCCATGCCAGCGCTACGCGAACGCAAGGAAGACATTGCACTGCTGGCAGAACACTTTTTGCGGACTTTTGCAAAAACACACAACAAAGCGGTCCGTGGATTCACGCCTGGCTTTGTGACTGCTCTTTCACGCCATCCATGGCCCGGAAACGTTCGGGAATTACAGAACGTGATCGAACGCAGTGTCGTTCTCTGTAATGGAAACGAATACCTCGGAGTGAGAGACCTTCCGGAAGAAATGAGAGAACTGACTTCTTCCGATGATCTGCAGGTCGATTCGTTCCATGAAGCGGTACACAGCTTCAAGAAAGAATTAGTGCGCTCCGCACTTCGCAAGCACAACGGCAATCGGTCCAAAGCCGCTATGGAGTTGGGAATCAGCCGTTGCTACCTGCATCGTCTTTTGAACCAGCTGACATTGAGCGATGAAGACGCGGGCGAAGAAGTTGGAAACGAAATCGATGAAACTGTCGAAGAAGAGCCGACGCCAGTACGTTCTGCGATTCGATCGACAATCCAGGTGATCTGAGGTGGGTCTGATGAGAAGACCTAAGTCAAAAAGTGCTGGACAAGCTTTGATTGAGACGATCCTGATGCTGCCCATCATTGTCACGATCGTTCTGAACGCAATTAATTTTGGTTATTTCTTCTTGATGGCGTTGAACATCACGGCGTCAGCGCGCAGCACGGGTCTGTATTCAATAACCGGCGACGAAACGCCGGCGGCGATTGCTGTACCTCCAGCAGGGCCATCTAATGCACCCGGTTCCGTGAGCTACATCGCCTTTCAGGACCTGACTGGTGCCATATATTCTCCGTCTACCGCCGCAGGAGTTCAGGTTTGCTCACCTTCAGTCGGCATCTTGAATTCAGGAACCGTGAATCAGAAAACGAGTTGCACTACCTTCGGTTCGGTAGGTAGTTTCTCTGCGTCCGACCCTGATCCCGAACTCAATTCGGCAAGTACCGCGCCCGCATTCCTGTTGAATCGCATCGATGTCGCATACCAGTTTTCTCCGCCAATCCCATTTACACCATTCAGCATTCTCGTGATGGCGAATCCGAACTGCGCGAGCGCAGGCGGTACGGTGACCTGCACGTTTTACCGTCGCAGCTTTATGAGGGTAATGCGATGAAGTTTCGTGGCCATGCGATAACGCGGACAAACTGGCGCAGCGAACGCGGTCAGGCCCAAGTCGAATTCGCTTTTGTCGTGGTGTTTTTGCTGGTCCTTTGCCTTGGGTCGATCGAACTCATCTCTCTTGTGCATGCCTACAACGTACTCGCCGACTCCGCCAAGGAAGGCGTGCGGTATGCCATTGTGCATGGCAACAACAATTCAGTCCCCAGCGGTCCAACATGCCCATGCACTGATATCGATGGCCCCGCAGCGCCCGTCGGAACCCTGGGTGGTAATGGGACTGGGTTCGGTGTAGTCAAGACGTACGCGAGATTCGCGTTGCATGACATTAGCGGTTTGACCGTCACCACGACATATCCCGACGCATCACGAAAACCACCGAACCGCGTACGGGTTGTGGTTTCGTATCCATACAGGCCGTTCTTCAACCTCGGTTGGCCAAGTGTGACCCTGAATGCAGCCGCCGAGGGCCGCATCATGAACTGAGGAGGTATTCACCGATGGCCACAAATCTATGGACAGTCAGAAGACGGCCGAGCCAACGATCTCGCGAAGCCGGACAGGCCATGGTATTCCTGGTCCTGGTATTGGGGCTTTTTCTCCTAGGCTCTCTGTGCTTGGCGTTTGATCTTTCGAACATGTGGTTTCATCGACAAGCCGCGCAAACTGCGGCTGATGCCGCGTGCACTGCCGGAGCCATGGACTTACTTGTAAACGCTCAAGGTGGCTCCACCGGGCACTCTGGATTCACCGCTGGAACTGCATTCCAATGTACGGCCGGTAGCACGATTCCAATGTGCCAGTACGCCGCCAAGAACGGGTACGACAGCGCCAACACAACGCCGGGCAATCTTGTCAGCGTGAGTTTTCCGGGAGCTGTTTCGGGTGTGACGACACCGCCGACAGGCTTGGCTGGAGCATATCCGTTCCTTCGCGTCGACGTACTGGACCATGTACAAACATTTTTTGTGGGCTTGTTGAGTGGGGGCAAGACCGCTGACGTGCGAGCAATGGCCGTTTGTGGTCTGGAACTCGCAACCTCTCCAGTACCAATCATCGTGCTGGACCCACAGAGCCCACAATCGACACCACCGCAAGCGGCGCTAAACATTCAGGGAAATGGCACAATCGCGATCGTCGGCGGCCCAACTAAGAGTATTCAGGTTAATTCGAAAGCAACAGCTGGGAGCTGCGGACAGAGCAACTGTTCTGTGAACTCGCCTTGGGGCAGCGCGAAAATTGATCTCAGCAAAGCAGGCCCGAATCAAACTGGTGCCGATCTAGGTCTTTGGGGCGCGCCCGCGACTGCTCCGGGAGGATTTATTCCCGGCTCGACTGGACACTGGGTCGCTCCTGCCGCGCCCATAGGTGATCCATTCGCACAAGTGTGTGCTCCCGGCCAGACCGGATGCAATCCGATCAATGGCAATAATGCGCCCGCCGTTCCGGGCGTCCCAGCCGTACCTACGGATCTCAATGCGACTAACAGCGTAAATAGGACAGGAGGAGCATGTACAAGTACGGACATCCAAGGAGGGAATTGTTTCGTAAGCCATAACACGCATGGCTGTCCAGATCCCGGCGCGACTACACCTCCAACCAACAACAACGGGTGTGTGCTGTACACGGCGGGCAATTACCCGAGTGGCATCGCAGTTGGTCCTGGAGGAAGCTCAACCGCAATCTTTGACCCTGGTCTTTATTACGTTACCGGAGGCTTCGCTTTGAACTCCGGTTCGACAGTTCGACCCGGGAACGGGGTTGGGGACGGGAGCGGAGGAGCGACATTCTACTTCCACGGCAGCGGTACTGGTGCTGGTACGGTCAACGTGAATGCCAACTCGGGAACCAAGGCCGGCTTGGATGTTTTCAACACTACAAGCGGCACCGGATCGCTAGCTAACGGACTCAAGTGCACCGGAACATCATCGATTCCAAGCAACTTACCTGCAACGCTGACGGGTAATATCTTGCTGGGCCCCTGCACGGGGTACTACGGTGACCCCTTGGGTGCTGCCGACCCTCTTGGGATTCAAAGAGGCTTTTTATTCTTCCAGGATCGTTCCGGGCAAAGCTTGAACCCCAATTGGGGTGGTGGTGGCCAGTTCTTGTTAGCAGGCACAATGTACTTCCACTCCTGTAACGCCACTGGAACCGGCGTGGGGTGTGGAACACCACCGGCTTATTACAACGACATCTTCAGTTTGATCGGCAACTCCGGATCCGGGACTTACGTCCTCGGGCAGATCGTTACTGACAACCTTACTCTGGGCGGTACGTCCGGCATCACCATGGACTTGAACCCCACGGCAGTGTTTTCCATTTTGAAAGCCTCGCTCCTGCAATGATGTGGGCGAGCCAAAACGCGGCTAAAGCTTACGGAGAGTATTAGAAAGAATGAACCCAGTGCTTGAACCAGTTCGTGCGCCGAAGCCGACCATAAGAATCGTCCAATTACTGACGCCTCCGTCAATCAACTTTCGCGAGGTCGGCTATGGCTACCGTCCGAATAGCAGCCTCGGCGTTTCCGTCCTCGGCCACGGCTTGATCGTGTTGTGCATGTTCTTGATGTATCGGTTCTCGCCGATGGGTCATGCGCTCACGCCGCCTCCACCTTTGATGGCAAACCGCACCGACACCGTGCTTGTCCTGCCAGTGCTCGGCGGCGGATCGGAAGGAAGCGGCGAAGAAGGTGGCGGCAACGGTGCTGCCGGCAAGATTTCTTCCGGACTGCGCGCACAGAGCAAGCGCGGCTTTGCGTATCCGGGACCGCAACCCATGGTCTCGAATCCGCCGAATGCGACACTCGGCGTTCAGACCATCCTGCAGCCGTCATTGCCAAACCTTCCTCGTCTTCGTCAGCCAGTCGAACTGCCCAACATCGTTCAACCTGCGCCGCCTCCGGTCGTAGCTGTCGAAAAGCCAATCGTGGTGAAAGGCGGGCAACTAACAACTCGTCCGGTAGAAACGCCCGTTGCTCAGCCGAAGCTCGCTCTACCGAGCGCCAACAGAGATCAAATCAGCGAACTGATCGAATCGAAGCCACAGATTCCGCAACGCGCCGTTCCCGACGCGGTTGAAATGCCGAAAGCTTCGAACCTGACGAAGAAGAGTGGCCTGCTGGTGGTGAATGCGGTGCCCCCGGCGCCTGATGTCAAAGGAAACATTCCACACGCTGAGGAGCGCTCAATATTTGCCATCGCTCCCGGCGAAGCGACCATCATCGCTGCTCCAGCGGCTGGAACAAAAAGTGGCGGAGAAGTCTCGACGGCAGCTGGGAATGGTGGCAAGGCGGATGTTCGTAACGGCGACTCTCTGGCTGATATGGCTGCGGGCGGCTTGGCTGGCGCACCCACCGGAGCATCCGGCGTGGGTGCGGGCGGCCACTACGGCAGTGGAGAAGGCAAGGGTTTGAATCCTACTGGGACGGGTACGGCCGCAGGGCGGGGCAACGCTTCGGGCGCGGGCTCTGGCGCGAGCACACCTGCTGGAATCGGCAGCGGCTCCGGGGCGGGAACCGCTCCGGGTTCCGGAGGATTTGCCGGGATCGCCATCCAGGGCGGGAAGTACGGCAATGGCTCGAACGGCAACATGCTCGTCAAAGTTCCGAACCCGCGCCAGCCAACGTACAAGATGACTGTTGAGTCGACAGCTGGGAGCGGCGGCGGCTTGCCAGAACTCGGCATCTTCGATAATGAAAAGGTTTATACGGTCTACATCGACATGCGCGCCAGTGACGAGGATTCTGCCCCGTCGTGGACGCTGACTTATGCCGTCCTTCAACCGACCGCAACCGGATCGGACGGTGAAATGCGAAGTACCGGAACACCAACTCCTCCTTACGCGACGTTAAAGCAACTTCCGCAGTTCACACCTGAACAGCTGCGCCGCTGTGCCCATACGCTGATCGTTGCTTCAGCCGTCATGGATACGGATGGCAAGCTGCATCAGGTCTCCGTCAAGCAGTCGCCAGAAAGCCAAATCATCGCTCCGCTCATCGAAGCATTGCGTCGATGGACGTTCGAGCCGGCAAAGCTCAATGGCACTCCGATCGCTCTGAAAGTTGCCTTTGGGATCCGCTTAGGATTGCCCCACTGACTTTGGCTCCTGTCCTATCGTTTCTGCGTGAAAACTATGTTCACTTGTAAACTGACTATTCGATGAGCGTGCCCACTCCAGTCAATCCTGACGCTTCGCTGGCGCTCTGGCGGCTTCGCTTGAGACGATTCCTGCAATCGAGATGGACTTTCGGCGGCCTTCAGGTTCTAGACCTGATCACGACTCTTGTCGCATTTCACTACGGAGCTTTCGAAGTGAATCCGCTGGTCGCGCACCTCACGGGCGTCTTCGGGCGGACTGGCGGCGTGTTCATGAGTAAGGTCATGGCGGTCATATTGGCCATGGGAATTCAGCGGCGGTTATGGGTGATTAACCTCTTTTATGTCGGTGTTGTCTGCTGGAACGCCATTCTCCTCGTTGTCCTCTCCTCGCACGTGCACTGATCGCTGTTCCTCTTATCGCGCTCATAAGAATTTTGAATTTCCCTAACTCTCCGGCTCATTTTAAAAAAAGAAAGTACCTCATGGCCGTGTCCCCCATGCGGCGTTACCAATCCTGTCCAACCGAGGAGTGACCGTGGAAACGAACGTCTACTGGTTGTGGCTGCTCTCGATGGGAAGCCTGATCTTCCTGATGCAAGCGGGATTTTTCCTGTTGGAAGGTGGTCAGGTGCGGTCGCGCGATGTGGCGAACGTCATGATGAAAATGACGGGGCACCTGGGTCTCGGGATCATCGTGTTTCTCGTGGGCGGATTCGCAATCAAACAGTACGGCTGGCCGATTCTTCATCTCCCGAATGGTTGGCGCTATCCGTGGGAATTTGTAGGAGACGGCGGTCAGTCGATCACGTTCTACGTGTCCCTGATGTTCGCGCTGGTATCGTGCGCGATTCCTAGCGGAAGCTTCTCCGGCCGGATGAAGTTTTCCGCTTATCTACTTTTCGCAGGCCTGTACGTCGGCATTGTGTATCCAGTGTTCGCCTACATTCTCTGGAACGGCGTATTAGCAAAGATGGGCGTTCAGGACTATGCCGGTTCTCTCGGCGTGCATGCGGTCGGCGGCATCGTTGGATTAGTTGGAGCGAGTTTTCTCGGTCAACGGCGAGTCCGTACATCCGGACACGACGTGCCGATGATGGGCTTCGGCGCGCTGTTGCTCATGTTCTGCTGGTTCGGATTCAATCTTGGCTCCGTTCCGGGCTACGGTAACATTTCGCAAGATCTACCCCTGGTCGCCATTAACACATTGGCTGCGATAGCCGGCGGAATCATGGGATCCCTCGGAGCGACCTGGACGCAAGGAAAACCGGATCCGGTTATCACACCCAACGGAGGACTTGCTGGAGCGGTCGCAATCTGCTCGGGTGTACACCTTGTTCATCCATTGTTCGCGATTCTGATCGGAGTCATCGCAGGCGCTCAGATTCCGTGGACGGCGCGTTTCATGGAAAAACGATTGAAACTGGATGATCCCTGCGGCGTTGGACCAGTCCACGCTGTGCCCGGGTTGATGGGTGGCCTTGCAGCAGGCATCTGGGCCCCGATGATTCCCAATGGATTTCATGGTTACACGGTCCACTTCTGGGTCCAGCTAATTGGAACCGCCGTGGCGATTGCCTATGGAATCATCGCATCGATCGTACTGTTCAAAGTCGTCGATCGGATCACAGGCCTACGCGTCACCGCGGACGAAGAGGTCACAGGTCTGGATGTCGCCGAGCATGGAGTACCCGCGTATCCGGAACTTGTTGGTTTGGGCAGCAACTCAGGGCCACTACACGTTCTCTCTGCGGTCCGAGTCGAAGATGTCATGACTGAAGTTCCTGTCGTTTCTCCGGAGGACTCGCTCGATTCGGTCCAAGAAGTCATGTTTGCAAAAGAGTTCTTTGCGCTGCCCGTCCTGAACGATGAGAACGAACTCTGCGGTGTTATCAGCATGTCAGATCTCATGAAGATCGACCGCAGCGAACGCTCGAACGTACGCGTGGCGGCTGTGTATTCACGCGAGGTCCAGTCCGCATACCCGGACCAGACGATTCATGAAGTTGTCGAGCGGATGAGAGAACGACATCTGGCTAATTTCCCCGTTGTTTCACGCCGCGAAGAAAAGCGCCTGTTGGGGATGGTCACGAAGAGCGACATCATCATGGCATACAGGCACGTGGCGATCGAGGCAGCTTAAGGTTCTGGGGTTCCTATTCAGGAGTTCCGAACTTGTCTAGCTGAACGTTGCGCCGCTAGTCGGGAAACTTCAGACGGCGCAGGATGTCTTGGAATCGGGGATCAGAACGTAGGGGATCGAAGCGCGGCCAAACTTTGAGCAATGCGAGCCACGCGTCGTGCTCACGATAGGCGCGCTCCAGCCAGCGGAGTGCTTCTTCTTTGTCTCCAAGGTTTGCATAGAATTCCGCGATGTAACCCGGGCGAACATAGAGCTTCGCGTCCTGCAGTCTGCGCAACTCGCGATCAAACGCACGGCGAGCTTCCACCTTATCTCCTGCAGCCGCATACGCAGTAGCAAGGTCAAAACCGGACTGTCGATAGGAAGGTCCAAAAGCAGCGATGGCTTGCGAAAACTTCTTTTCTGCTTCGTAAGCGGTACCGGCTCCGAATAGTCCCATTTCGTCGTTGGGTTTGATGGTGAGCACCCGCTTATACAAGTCGATGGCTTTATCGTATCGCCGAGCATGGAAGTGAACGCGGCCCGCGCGATACAAAACAATCGGCGACAGTGGGTCGAGTTCAATCGCTTTATCGGCTAACGCCACCGCCTCACTGTCCCTTCCCCACCAGGACAGCACAAATGCGTATTCGTACAGAGCAACCACGTAGCCCGGATTGAGTTCAATCGCACGTCGGTATTCCCTGTCTGCATCCACCCAATTCCATTCCAGAGCATACATGTGAGCGAGTGAGGCATGTGCTTCAGCGAGCGAGTCATCCAGCGCGATGGCTTTTTGCGCAGCCGCTTTCGCGTTCACAATCCCCTCGGCAGGATCGATATCGCCGAACGCGACTAGATCAACGAAAGTATCGGCTAAGCCGGTATACCCGCGTGGATCACTCGGATCGATCTCATTCACTTCGCGGAAGTACTCGGCCGCTCGATACAGGGAATCCGGCGTTCTTTGATTCCAGTAAGCGCGACCGCGAAGATAAAGCTCCTGCGCCTTTGGATCGACCCGGCGAGACCCGGAGAGGTGTGCCTCTTCAAACGGCTGAATCGTTACGTGAACTCCTTGCGAGATCTGGCGAGCGAGTTCACGTTGCAAAATCAAAATGTCAGCGAAGTCCCGGTCGTAACCTTCCGCCCAGAGATTCGCGTCGGATTTCGCATCGATGAGTCGAACCGTGATACGAAGACGGTTTCCTGAGCGCTGGATTGCGCCATCCACGACTCCATCGACTCCCAGTTCTTGGGCGACCACTGGAAGCGGCTTCCCTGCCCCTTTGTATTGCATCACCGTTGTTCGAGAGATCACTTTCAAGGCCTGAATCCGAGAAAGCTCAGTAATGAGAGCTTCCGTCATCCCGTCGGCGAGATAGTCCTGGGCAGGATCGCCGGAAATGTTCGTAAACGGAAGCACGGCGATCGAGGAGATTCGCGACGTTGAAGCTGGAGCTCTTTTCGAGCCGCGCAGGATTCCATAAATTCCCACAGCAATGAAGACCAGTGCCACAGCGGCTAATATCCAGATGTGACGTCGTCTCGTTCGGTCTGGAGTGAGAGGAGCCGGTACCGCCGAAGGGATCGGAGTGATCTTTGGGGCGCTGTCGGTTAACGGTTCGGCTGGCACTCCCAAGCGATACCCGATTCGAGGCACGGTGAGAACAATGTCTGCGTGTTCGTCCCTCATCGCTTTGCGCAGCTTCGAGATTGCTGTCGCGAGTGACGCATCCACCACGTTTGTGTCCGGCCATGCTGACTCTAAAAGTTCTGACTTCGTGACAACTTCTCCTGGGCGCAGAAGAAGTTGACGCAGAACCTCGAGTGGCCGCGACTCCAAATCAACATGCTTTCCATCAACACGGAGTTCGTGTCGAAGTTCATCGAATTCGCAGTTTGCAAAACGCCATCGGCGCCCCATCACCAGGCGGTTGTCCAGCGAAGATGCTTTTTCGGCCATGAATTCAGCCTTCTTAAGAATTCTTAAGGCTTTCGTCAGGACATGCAGAGGGGAGGTGTGCAGACTGTCGCTAACGTTGTGGGAAGCAGTATTGTGCCACGAACCACCTCTCCCTGTTAGCCAAAATTTGGTGCTTGTGCGTACGCTTGCGCGATCACGTTGTCATGCGCCTTATCAGGCGGACGGAGAGATCTTCGTTTCATGACCAGAATCGTTTGTTGGTCTTTCGTTTGTTTAGGTTAGAAGCTTTTGGATTCTCGTTAGCAGTGGGGCCAAGCAACGATCATTCTTTTGAGGAGCCAACCATGTTGCATCAGTTTTTGAAGGTTCGTACGACTTTGGTGGCGCTTATCGCCGCGGTCGCGCTTGTAACGCTGGGTGTGGCGCAGAATCCATCACAGGTCAAACCTAATACGGCAAAGCCCGCAGCACCCGCAAATGCGGCACCCGCAAAAGCAACACCGGCAAAACCAGCGCCAACGCAAAATGCGGCCCACCCAGTTACCCCAACCCAAGTGATGCGCTCCAACACCGTGGCTCCTGCTACCGGAGGACGGGGTGCAGTTCCGACGACGGCAGTGACTCCCTCGGCCAACAATCGGAACGTCATCACGCCGACAAGTAATCAAGCCAGTCCTGGCGGGCGAACGCCGATACCAACAAATACTGGAATTGTCCCCAACGGTAAGGGAGCGGCCATTGGAACCATCGCGGGAGCAAATGCCGCACCCGCGTCTACTAACGGAGCAGCACCTGTTTCAGTCAGAGGGCGTCCTCCGATCCCGGGAACTGCATCGACCCAAGGCACAGTGGCTGCTCCGGCAGGCAGGGCGCCGATCCCCGGCACTCCGTCAAGCACCGTAGTGCCAGCGAGCTCTTCAAGCTATATCGGCTCGTCCGGTGGAGGTCGGTCGCCGATTCCTACCTATGCAAGCGCTGCTCCAGTCGCTTCCGGGGGACAAGAACAGGCAGTTGCTGGCCCGAACGGTTCCTACGGCTCGTATCAGTATGGAACGGGGATGCTGACAATCTACGGTTGCGCGCGCCAAGGAAATCAGGTCGTGTGCGATATGGATTTCAACAACCAGAATCAGCACCAAACGATGGTTAATACCCAGTGGTGGCGCGACATGTATGTGGTGGATGCTTTTGGCGACCGCCATCAGCGTGGCTCTGCCTATTTTGTGAATGGAGCCGGGGAGCCACGTGAAACTCTCGACATTCCCTACGGCCAGACAGCACGTTACATCATGGTCTTCAACGAAGTGCCCGCGAATGCACCCACGGTGAGTCTGCACTCGCCTTATGGAAGTATCGACATCGAAAACATCGGGCTCGATGGTGGCGGAGCTGCTGCACAAGGCGGGGGACAAGCGGTTCCAGCACAAAACGTGAGCCAGGGCGGAAACGCCGTGACCGATACGGCGAATGGCATGAAAGACACAGCCACGAATGCGGGCAAACAGCATGCCGCAGACGCACGCGACAAGGCTGTCAACAAAGCAAACGACTCATTACAAAAAATGTTAAACAAATTGCCCAAATAAGTTTGAACGCGTTGTCACTTCGCCGGCTGCGCGACAGCAGCCGGCATTTTTTTGTCTCATGGTACAGTTCGAGTCATGGATGTTCGATCTCTGCAACGGCCACTGAAAGAACAGTATCGACGTGATCCGAGAGCGTCGCGAATCACGATGACCGCCAAGGGGAGTGAAACGAATTCACCTCTGAGTTGTTCGGTTGATCTTGGGCGGGCACTTTATCAGGCAGAAGCACATGCCGGAGTCGGTGGAACTGGGACGGCGGCGTGCTCCGGAGATTTGTTACTTGGCGCTTTAGCTGCGTGTGCGCAGATCACCTGCCAACTAGTTGCGACCGCAATGGGGGTCTCTACCAAACACATTGATGTCACGGTGCAGGGAGATCTTGACTTGCAGGGAACTCTCGGTATTTCCAAAGGAGTTCCTGTCGGATTTGAGGCGATCCGTCTGCAATTTGAGATTGACGCCCCCAGTGCTTCCGATGAACAAGTACGCAGTCTCCAGGAGAAAACTGAGCAATATTGCGTTGTCATGCAAACGCTTTTAAAGCCACCACACATCGAAACGAAATGGACCCGTCACGGCTGATTGTGGTCTCTCGATTTCCTTGCCTATGTGCACTGCTTGCGTAACTCTGCGGATACCCCTGATTCCCTTCTAGTTGAGCAGCTCTGGCAGTTCGACGACAATGGAATGGAATGGCAATCTCATTCATTGCGTAACATTGATAATAGTGTAGAACGCTCCTACTTTCTGTACGCCTGTGTTCATCGAATCTGTAAGAAGCCTGTCAGTTACAGGCCCAAGCGTGTGGAAGTCAATCGAAGAACGACAACTTCCAGTCCAGTGAATTCGTTTCCCAAACGAAGAAGTCATACTTCAAAAAAATGCGAGCGTATCCACGGCCAAATGGACGCACCGAACAATAAATCAAACTCTAGCTATTCACGCAAATTTCCTCGCTACCCTTTCGACTGCAGAATCAAAGCCCACGTGTTTCGCGACGGCACTACCCTCGATCTATGGGGTCGATCCACGGAATTGGCCCTGGATGGCATTGGAGGCACTTTGACGCGGGAGCTCGAACCAGGCGAGGTCGTGACCCTGGAAATCCCACTGCCTTTGGCAACATACCCTTTGAAATTGCGCGCCATTGTGCGATATCGCCATGGCCTGCATCACGGTTTCGAATTCTTGACAATTTCTCCTGCCGATCGCAACAGCATCGAGCGGGTCTGCGAGATGTTGCGAGTCAGCACTGAGTCACGTTAAGCCCACCAGTCCAATGCCCGCCGCGTCCGGAAGTCCAATTACCTCCGTAACTTTGGCCTTAAAAACTAGGTGATTACTATCCATTTTGGGAATCGGTTGCTCAGAGGGGAGCGGCCCGCATGGCCGGCAAGACCATCGAACCGACCAAGCTCTGGGACTTGGCTCGGGCACGCATATTGGGCGAATCTCTGCGCCGCGGAAGCGCGCCTACACTGATTTCTCCGGAGGCGGTCGCACACATACCCGCACCGGGAACACCAAATCCTTCCCCCGAAAGGCCATCTGGCTCCCTGCCCGCTCTACAGCAATTTATCGAGATCAATCCGGAAGCCTGCAGTCTACTGGATCAAAATCTGCTGATCGCTTCGGTAAACAAAGCTTTCACGCAGACATTTGGTTTTACGGTCGCCGAATCTAGTGGACACTCCATCGACGCTCTACTCGTTCCGCATGATCGTGCTGCAGAAGTTCAGTTCGCGGTCCAGAAGCTGCAAAAGGGCGAGAGGATCGATTTCGAAACCAGGCTGTTGCATCGCGACGGCACTTCCCTCGACATTTCGTTATTAGCCACTCCGATTCAAGAGGGGAGCAATCTCAGCGGTGTCTTCGTTGTATATCGCGACATTTCTGAACAGAGACGGGCGCAGGCACTCAGTTCCGCACTGTGCCGAATCGCGGAGCGTTCGAGTACTACGGCGGATCTTCAACAAGTTTTCGCCGCGATTCACAACATCGTGAGTGAATTGATCTATGCGCGAAATCTTTATATCGCTCTGGCCGACCCTGAGAACGACAGTTGGACCTTCCCTTACTACGTGGACGAAGAAAATGTGATACCCGCTCAAAAGCACTTGGGGCGTGGTCTAACGGAATACGTTTTCCGGACAGGCGCACCTCTTCTATGCCATCCGGGCAAGTTCGACGAATTGGTGAAACAGGGAGAGATCGAGCCTTCAGGAGCGTTGTCAATGGAGTGGCTCGGCGTGCCAATCAAAAGAGGGCCGAAAACGATTGGTGTACTTGCCGTCCACAGTTATTGCGACAACGTTCGGTTCAGAGAACATGAGGTTGAAATTCTCACACTTGTCGCTCAACAACTTGCTAGTGCGATCGAACATAAAAGGTATGAGGAGGCTATTCAGCGATCTGAGTGGCGCTACCGCTCATTCGTGCAAAGCGCGGTGTACGGAATCTATCGGGCCACATTGGCAGGGCGATTCCTCGATGTGAATCCGGCCCTTGTCTCCATGCTCGGATACGACAGCGCAGACGAACTACTTTCGTTGGACCCGCGCAAGACTTTGTTCCAGGATGCCCGCGAGCTTGACCGGCTTTTAACCGAGTATAAACAGCGTGGCCGATTAGACGGTCTCGAGGTCAAATGGCGCAAGAAAGATGGCAATGTCATTCTTGTCCGTCTGAACGGCCGGGCTGTCAGCAGCCCAGAAGCCACTGAAGAATTGCTGGAGATTTTTGCCGAAGACATCACTGAGCGACGCGAGTTGGAAGCTCAATTTCGTCAGGCCCAAAAAATGGAAGCTGTCGGACGACTCGCTGGTGGTGTGGCACACGACTTTAACAACCTTTTAATGGTGATTAGCGGATATACCGAGGTTCTCCTCGATAACGCCGAAGAATCAAATCCTCATCACCATCAACAGCTGGTTTCTATCCAGCAAGCGGCTGACCGAGCCACTACGCTGACTCGACAGTTACTCGCTTTTAGTCGCAAGCAATTGATGGAGCTGAAGGTAGTAGACGTTAATGCAATCGTCGCGGACATGGAACGATTGCTGCGACCTCTGATCGGCGAAGATGTTCAGCTCGAAACACACTTGGACGCCAAATCAGCCCACACCCGTGCTGACGCCGGCCAACTCGAACAAGTTCTGATGAACCTCGTCGTGAACGCGCGTGACGCGATGCCAGACGGCGGCAAAATTACGATCACGACTGGAGAAGTGTCGGTCGACGATTCGGATCGACGTGAGCATACGTTTCTTCAAGCTGGCAAGTACGTTTTGCTTTCAGTGACGGACACCGGATGCGGAATGGATGAGGAAACGCAGTCACGAATTTTCGAGCCTTTCTTCACGACGAAAGACAAAGGCAAAGGAACGGGTTTAGGACTTTCGACCGTTTACGGCATCGTGAAGCAAAGCAATGGTTATATCGTCACACAGAGCAAGCTCGGACTGGGGACAACTTTTCGCATCTATTTACCTCTCGCGGACGAAAACAAAGACCAAAGCGAAAGTTGCAAAGCGACAACCCAAGCGACTGGAGGTTCGGAAACCGTTCTGCTCGTCGAAGATGAAGAGTCCGTGCGCGAACTAGTCCGACAAACGCTTCAGTCTAGAGGTTATAACGTCCTCGAAGCCGAAAACGGTGAGGCAGGGTTGGAAGTGGCGGCCAACCATTCGGGGGCCATTCACATTCTTATTAGTGATGTGGTTATGCCAGGTATGGGCGGTCGTGCTCTTGCGGAACAAATGAAACGAGCACATCCGGAGTTGAAGATCTTATTCCTTTCTGGCTACACGGAAGACGCAGTAATCCAGGGTGGTCTCGAATCCGGAACAGCATTCCTACAGAAGCCTTTTACGCTTCAGGCTCTCACACGAAAAGTGCGGGAAGTGCTGAGCACATAAAGCTTTTGCAAGCTCGCAAATTAAAGAGACCTAGGTTTTGAACACAATCCTTGAAACTTTTCGCGCTGGAACGCGTCCCATCCTGTAGCGGGTTCGCAGCAGTCTTAATCTGACAATTACTCCTATCAAAACGCGGGAAGTTTCATGCTGATTAAAAAGTCATCCGATATCGCTTCTTCTGAAATCACGCCGAAAGCAACGTACTTTAACCGCCGCACGTTCTTGGCCGGTGCTGCAGCGGTCGGAGCCGTTGCGGCTGCCGGCTTCGGCCTGCGTGAATTGTCTGAACCCTCGCAAGCGGTATCGGCAAATACCAAGATCGACGGCATCAAGAAAAGTGGGTTTTCAACAACAGAGACGATCACCCCGTTCAAAGACGTCTCGAATTACAACAATTACTACGAGTTTTCGACAGACAAGTACGAGCCCGCAGGGCTGGCCAAAGATTTGAAGACGCGCCCTTGGACAGTCAGTGTCGAAGGGCTTGTAAAAAAGAACCAGACCTTCGACGTCGATACTATTATCAAGATGGCCACACCGGAAGAGCGCATCTATCGCCATCGCTGCGTTGAGGCGTGGTCGATTGTCGTACCGTGGGTCGGATTTTCTCTCAACGAGTTCATCAAACGCGCTGAACCATTAGGGAAGGCGAAGTTCGTCGAATTTACGACCCTCAACGACCCTAAGCAAATGCCGGGTCAGCGAATAGGTGTTCTAAAGTGGCCCTATACCGAAGGCCTCCGCATGGACGAAGCCATGCATCCGTTGGCGCTCTTGAGCTTCGGCATGTATGGCGAAGTATTACCAAATCAGAACGGCGCCCCTCTGCGGCTAGTAGTTCCATGGAAGTACGGCTTTAAAAGCATAAAAGGGATCGTGAAGATACGCTTCACCGATGAACAGCCTCCCACCGCATGGAACATCTCAGCTCCCAATGAATATGGCTTTTATTCCAATGTGAATCCGACGGTTGATCATCCCCGGTGGAGCCAGGCAAGCGAACGCAGACTGGGCGAGTTCCGCAAGCGACCTACGCTGATGTTTAATGGCTACGGTGACCAGGTCGCAAGTCTCTATTCGGGGATGGACTTGCGAAAGAACTTCTGAGCTGTGCCCCTGATATTGGGCTAGCCACGCTCCACACACAAAACGAAGATGATTCGGTGGATCAAAATCCCGGTATTTCTCGCTTGCCTCGTACCACTTGGCTTGCTGGCCTGGAAAGGCTTCCATGGAATGCTTGGAGCCAACCCGATCGAGGTGATCACGCACGCGACCGGCGACTGGACGATGCGATTCCTGTTAATCACTTTAGCGATCACCCCGCTGAGGAAGTTGCTCAGCATCCCTTCTCTTATCCGTTTCCGTCGGATGTTCGGACTCTATGCTTTCTTCTACGGCTGTCTCCACTTCATGACCTGGTTATGGCTCGACAAGTTTTTCGACTGGCATGAGATGGTGGCTGACGTATTAAAGCGCAAGTTCATTACGGTCGGGATGTTCGGATTTCTGTTGCTGATCCCGCTCGCCGTGACCTCGACGGCCGGGTGGATTCGGCGACTGGGCGGCAAGAATTGGCAGTGGCTGCACCGGTTGATTTACATCTCGGCGTTAGCGGGCGTAATTCATTACATCTGGCTAGTGAAGGCGGATCTGCGAAAGCCCCTGCAGTATGCGGCAATCCTTGCCGTGTTGATGATGTACCGGCTTGTCATGTGGCTCGCGCCCGCGTTGCGTTCGACAAAATCGACCATCGTTCGGCCGGTCGACGCGTAACTTCACAGCGCGATCGCAACGTATCGATCATTTAAATCTCTCTTGTATCAAAGATCTCTCCCCTCTTCCGCCCGAACCGGCACGTCGATCAGGGGAATTTCTCGTTCCAATTTCTATGGACATTCGAAAGGAAACGATATAAAAGGAAAGTGCAACCAAAACCCCGTAGCGGGCATGGTGTGAAGTTTTTTGCAGGGGCCCGCCGCATCTTTTTATGCTAAACGAAGAACGTCGGCGCGCCATCGTGGAGAAATTGAATCGAGAAGGTCGCGTTCTTGTAACTGAGCTTTCCCGCATTTTCGAAACCTCACAAGTCACAATTCGAAAGGACTTGGAAATCCTGCATTCCCAGGGCCTGATTCATCGGACCCACGGGGGAGGCTTGCCCTCACGTGAGGGCGCTCTGGAGGATCCAACCCTTCGGGAAAAAGAAAAGCTGCACCGCCGCGAAAAATTGCACATCGCTTCTGCAGCAGCGGCAATCGTCAAGGAAGGTCAAGTCGTCATTCTCGATTCCGGAACGACGACGACTGCAATCGCGCGTGCCTTACGCTCGTTCCAGAACCTCACCATCATCACCAATGCCGTGAATATCGCCGCGGAGCTCTCAGGCACGCCGGTCGAGGTGATCCTGACGGGCGGAACATTGCGAAAGAATTCGTTTTCGTTGGTCGGGCCGATTGCCGAAGAGACTCTGCGCCGTCTCAATGCTGATCTGTTATTTCTAGGCGTCGATGGCTTCGACGTGCAATACGGTTTGACGACACCTAATCTGCTCGAAGCGAAAGTCAATCGCGTGATGCTCGAGGTGTCGCGTAGGAATATCGCGGTCTGCGACTCCAGCAAGTTCGGCCGCCGGAGCTTGTCATTGATCAGCCCTCCCAGCTCCGTGCACGAGGTCATTAGCGATCGCGGCCTTCCTAACACTGATTTAAAGGCATTAAAGAAGGCAAATATTGAGGTGCACCTTGTCTAACCGGAGAGACGGCACGCATGACTCGACTGCCGGCGCTTACGCCTTGTCAGAAATCTTGTCCCAGCCTCAGGTTTGGAGCGCTTGTTTTGACTTGCTCCATTCGGAAAAACGTCTCGTGCACTTGAAGGAACGATTTGCCAGCAAACAAGAATGGTTGTTTGTTGGTTGTGGATCCAGCTACTACATCGCATTAGCAGCCGCTGGCAGCATGAACGCACTCACTGGCCTGCGTGCTCGCGCGGTACCGGCTTCGGAAGTTCTGCTGTATCCGGAACTCACCTTTAAAAAATCCGATGCGTTGCTGCCGGTTCTTATTTCTCGATCCGGAAAAACGTCGGAAGTTTTGCGAGCTGCCCAAGTCTTCCGTGATCGCAACATCCAAACGCTGGCAATCTCTTGTGCAACCGGGCAGGCGCTTGAGAAGCTCGCTACCGAGTCGCTGTTGCTGCCCCCTGCCGACGAGCACAGCTTGGTTATGACGCGCTCAGTGACATCGATGCTGCTTGCACTCCAGGCTTTGGCAGCGGAGATCGCCAGCAACATCGATTTTCTGGACTCTCTACAATCGGTCGCTGACGCTGCGGAGAAGTCGTTTCGTGATGTTCCGGCGCAGGTTCGAGAATTTATCGACTCCAGGTCATTTGACGATTATGTCTCCCTAGCCCAAGGAACTCGTTACGGACTAGCTTGCGAGTGCGCGCTTAAGATGACCGAGATGTCTCTGTCTTACGCGCAGGTGTTCCACACACTGGAATTCCGGCACGGCCCAAAATCGATCGTTGGGCCTAGAACACTACTTTTCTTTTTATTGTCCGACTCTTCTTACAAAGCAGAGTGCGAAGTTCTTGAGGAGATGAAGCAGCTGGGTGGAACAACTCTTGTGGTCTGCAATCGCGCGCAATCACATGTTCGTTCCTCTGCCGACTTATTAATCGAATTACGGATGGATGTGCCTGAGTTGGCGCGTCTCGCCCCCACCCTTTACGCCCTTCAATTAGCCGGCTTGTACACCGGACTAAAGAAAGGCCTCGATCCGGATCACCCAAAGAATTTGAGTCGCGTCGTCGAACTGCGCAAAGATCCTACGCAAACGGAAGAACATGCCTCGCTTTGACGTAACGATCGCCGGCGAGCTGAACATGGACCTGATCCTGTACGGCTTGCCGGACGAACTCCCCCCTGAACGCGAGTTGCTAGCGGACCGGATGACATTCACGCTAGGCGGCTCTTCCTCGATCGCAGCACACAATTTGGCTGCATTAGGCAGCCGGGTCGGATTTATCTCTTGCATCGGTCGAGACTCGCTCGGAGATATGGCGCTGACGCGTCTCTCCGAAGGCGGTGTGGACGTCGAGAAAGTGCGCCGCAGTAAAGACGGTACTGGCACGGGGATCACGGTCATTTTGCAGCGCGAGAAATGGCGCAACATGCTGACCTATTCCGGTACGATTGCCACTTTGCGCTTCGAGGATCTCGACTTTTCTTACCTGTGCGATTCTCGTCACTTCCATTTTTGCTCGTATTACCTGCAGCTAGGCTTGCTTCCAAGGGCGGCGGAATTACTCCGACGCATCAAATCTGCGGGACTCACAATCTCCATGGACACGAATGATGACCCCGATAATCAATGGGGACATGGATTGATGCAAGCTCTGGAATATGTCGATGTTTTCTTACCCAATGCCAGTGAGGCGCAGCGAATCACCGGAGCCAACGACGTCGAAACTGCGCTCTCCAAATTAGCGGAACGCATTCCCATCGTCGCCGTCAAGCTTGGCCCTGAAGGAGCAATCGCTCAGCGCGGCAAAGAACGAGTTGGCGCGCCAGGCCTAAAAGTGGATTTTGTGGACGCCGTCGGCGCAGGAGACACCTTTGATGCCGGATTCTTACATGAATTTCTCCGCGGCTCAGATCTCATAACCTGCCTGAAGAGTGGCAACGCAGCGGGCGCCTTTTCGACAACCCGTGCTGGCGGAACCGAGGCATTCCGCGATCTGGAATGGCGTCGCCAGTTTTTCGGAAATCTCTGAGCTGAAGCCACATTACGATTAACCGTTCCAACACTTAACAATTCTTTACAACCAATCGGAAGCAAGACCCGTAATTGGTCGGGTTCCACGGACAACTTAGCCGCCAAACCTGTGTTAGAAGCTAAGTAGTAGGGAGGAGTGTGCCGTGCCGAATTCTGATGGTTCTCACCAAAATATTATGAGAATTGCCGAGCGATGGATCGCCGTAACCTGCGTTGTTGGCTTGCTTTTGTTTGCTGTTGCCTGCGGCGGATCGGGCAGCAATCCACTGCCCCCAATTAATGGAAATTTCAGCAATGCCAGCCTGAGCGGACAATATGCTTTCTCCATCAGCGGAAATCAGTTGCTGCCCGACGGTTCTGGAAATTCCGCCTACTATGTCGAGTCCGGAGTCTTCACCGCAGATGGCAACGGCAACATTACGGCCGGCACCGATGATTTCTCTCAAAGCGGCTCGATCGGATCAAACAACATCACGGGCGCATATTCTATTAACAAAGACGGTAGCGGCGACATGATATTCAATGTCGCTAGCGGACAGGTAGCATTCCGGATTGCAATGTCAGATACCAATCACTTTTACATGATTGAGAACGACGGTTTCGGTTCGGGTGCTGGCTCCGGAGAACTGCAAACGACTACTGCATTTGCTGCTCCGCCGAATGGGACCTTCGTGTTCCGCGTCCACGAAAGTGGTCTCATAGCGAGCGCTGCCTCACTCGTTGGACGAATGACATTGAACACTGGAACGATCACCAGCGGAAATGAAGACATTCTGTTCAATGGCTCGTTTTCCTCCGTTACTTTAACCGGTAACGCCAACTTTCCAGGAAACACTACTGGGCGCGGCACGATGACAGTCACCGAAAGCAGCGGCTTCAGCGCCAGTTACATTTACTACGTGGTTGACGCGAACACCTTCCGCTTAATGCGATCAGATGGCACATTGGCGCTTGGGCGTGCCGAAGCACAGACAGCAACGACGTATGATAATTCCGTTCTCTCCGGTTCTTTTGTCTTCAACAGCACCGGCGATACAGCCCTCAATTTGGCCGCAGCGCATACCGTAGGAGTTTTCACGGCCAATGGCAGCGGAGCAATCTCCGCTGGCGCATTCGATTCCGTTCTCGACGGGAATGTCCAATCGAATGTCAGCATTACCGGCGGGGCGTACAATGTCGCTGCATCCGGGCGCGCCACGATTCAATTGGGTGCCCCTGTCATAATCAATCAAGTAGCTTGGCTTGTCAGTCCAAACCGAGCCTTTTATCTCGTAAACAATCCAGCCAACGCTGAAGACGGCGTGATGGATAAGCAGGCGACGGTTGCATTCTCGAACTCAACTCTCAATGGGCAATACGCGTTCTTCATGGACGGTTTTGATACAGCTTTTAAAGACCGTACCGGAACGTTTATCCCTGACGGTAATGGCAACTTGAGGCAGGATCAGGTGGCTGTAAGCTTTTTCCCGCCGTCAGCGGCCTTTTCCACTCAAAGTTCGCTGTCCGGAACATACTCAGTTGCCGTTAATGGAAGAGTGACAGCGAGCGTGAACTCTCTTTCAAGCAACATTGTTCTCTACATGGTCTCGAACACAACAGCTTACTCGGTGCAAGCCGACTCCGGCTTCGACATCGGAGGAGCGATCAAACTGCAACAGTAGTTTTTCCCAAAAAATAAGCCGGGCTCTTGGGCCCGGCTTTTTTCTCGCAACAAATGACGCTACTTGCTGACCTCGAGAAGCAAATGCTCCTTGAAGTCGACTGGCAATTGTGCCTTGCCATCGCTGACATTCACAGTTCCAAAGTCTTTGCCGTTCGCATAATCCACGACCTTGTACGTTCCTGACGACAAGCTACGCAGTTCCACATTCCCCTTGAACGAATCCGCGAAGAATGCGTAATACATCTTTCCGTCTTTCTCAATGGCATAGCCTTCAGGCGTATCGTATCCCGTAACGTAAAGATCCAGGAACTTACCTTTGGAAAGCATCTTCTCGTTATAGATCGTGATCCACTTCTTCCACTTGGCATCTTTGTCCGGCGTTAGCGCGACCTTTTGGAAGTGCGGACCCGGATCGGGCCACACAAATTTCGTGCCGACCACGCCGCCGGGTCCGATTGTCGAGGCAAAATCATCACCAATTTCGTTCCAGCTGTTTCCCGCGCGCTTCATGATCGAGAGTTCGACATGGTCGCCGTACACGGCCGATTCTGGTCCGAGCAGGGCCTTGTACGCCTTGATGCGACGGCGAACCTGGATCCCGCCCACCGGATCAGCCGTGACGGCCTGATCCATAAACGGCAGCCATGCTAGGGAGGGCGGTGTTCCACATGGGCAACTTTGCGTCACGCTGTACGGCTTAAGCGACCGCGTAGTTTGGAAGATGATCTTGTAAACATCAGCCATCGCATTGATCGAATCATCCGGCGACTTGTGATGATGCGCCGGGTTATAGCAACGCGGTGGTGTATAGATGTTGTCCAGCTTGCTACCGTCGAAGCCCCAGTCGCGGATGAACTTCTCCGTAAGCTTCTTGTGATACGCCTGCACTTCCGGAACCGCTGGACAGAGTGCAGCAAGCCCACGCGTCATGTGCGCATGTTTGCCCTCTTTGTCCAGGATGAGCCAATCGGGATGTTCTTTCACCACTTTCGAAACAACGTACTTGTGCGACTCCCACCGATTCTGTCCATCTTCAGCGGTTAGAGGCAGCCACCAAAGCTGCACGAGTTCGCCTTCCTTATGGAAGTCATCAACCATTTTCTTGATAGAGTCACCAGGAAAAGTATCTGAGCGTGGATCCCAATCGCCATACGTATCAAACCAGCGGTCGTCGAGAGTTGCCCACTTGATGCCGAGCTCTTTCAGCTTGGGAATCGTGCCGACCATCTGAGCAGGAGTGACGTTGAATTCATATCCCCAGCCGCACCAGCTCACGTTGTACGCTTCGGAAGATGGTTTTGGGATCTCCCATCCTTCCTTCTGCAAAACACTCGACCACAAACGTAATGGCTCGTAAAAGTCACCTGAGTAGACCGCTACAAAACTGCGCGGAGTGGAATATTTGTCGCCCGCTTTGAGCAGCGTAGCGGCAGGTATCTCAAGCGCAGTATCCACGCGGTCGTCGCTGTCTACCTTTACCGGCAGTGAAACCGGCAATGGAAGCGTCTCCACGTGGCCGATTGCCGTCCCTACCTTCGCGCTCCAGAACGCTACGACCGGAATGCCACCGCCGTAGCCGCCCTTCACCATCTCGCCCATAATGTTCGGATGCGAGAGCGGTTTGCGCATTTGAAGAATGTCATCTTCTCCCCAGTTGTAGCTTGATCCCTGGTACGACCATAGATCGTAGGGTTTGGCCTTTGCATCGACCAATTTGGCGCTCAAACGATGACGCTGGGCGACCGTCTTCTCCAGAGAAATGTCCGCCTCGCCCGTGTTCTTGTATTCGACGGTACTCAAAAGCACATTCGGAAAATCGTCGTAGGCCTCAAGGTACAACGTTCGCTGAAGATTCGTTCCACTCGGCCCGAGCGGATGCGCAGGAATTTCCACGCGCTTCCCACGACCGAGTTTTCCGACAGCATCTGCCACCCGCGCTTTATCGAACTCGAGTACAAACCGGATCTCTTTCTTATCCGCAACGACGTAATCGCTGTCCGTGGGTGCGCCGACAGCTGGTTCGTCGAGTGACAGCTTATTGCTCAACAGAGTCGACTGGATGTATCCGCTCGGCAACACCCGGAACTCAGCCGTCGAGGTCGTGATTGTTGCAGGCCCTCCGCCTGCCACATCAACTTTGATCGTTGAGGGCTGAGAAGGGGGAACTGCGGACTGCTTCGGCTTCGAGCAGCCAATCGTAACGAGCAACAGAATGAAAGGAATTACGATACGACGAGACATAAGTTAGCTCCGTGTGCACATCCAGAAGAGAAGCAATGAACCATGACGAGGCCATCCAAAAAACGTTTACTTCGGTAGGCCCTTGTATTGCGCAAAGAGTGCTTCGGCATTCTTGTGATAAATCTTTTCGAGGACGTCCTCGGGCAGTTTCATTCCGTAGATGAGCCACCGGCCTTGCCCCGGATATCCCCACGGTTCGAAATAGTCGTCGCCCGTTTCAAGCCAGCGAAACTCATTCCGATAGAGTTCTTCCTCGATGGTGTTGTCCGTGCCGAACATGATGCGGTCCGGATATTTCAGGAAAAACTCTCGTGAACGTGAAGGTTGCCGGCCAAGTTCCGCTTCGCGCGCGCCAAACTCAACCATCACGTTCGGATACTTATCGAGCATCGACGCGACCCAGTCCAGATTCTCTGGCCATCCCATGTGCAACGAAACAAACCGTGTGTTCGGGTGTTTTGCAAACACTCGATTGCGAGCTTCGAGCAAAGCCTCGATCCCCGGATAATCCTTGCCGTAGAAGCTCCAATCGGGATGCTCAATCAACTCTTCATAACGTTCGTTGGTGGCATCGATCGGATAAAAGAAAGCTTCAGGATCTGCGGAGTGGATGGAGACTGGTATGCCAAGGCGGCCGCACTCTTCCCAGATGGGATCGAGTCGCGGATCATCGATGGCAAGAAGCTTTCCCGACTTGTAGCGCACTCCGAGTCCAAGGTCCTTCAAAACTTTTAGGCCGCGAGCTCCTCGCGAGACTGCGTCATCAATTTGCTTCACCATCTGCTGCGAAAAATCTGGCGCGTCGATCTTCGACCAGTCGATCTGGGTGAAGACCATAAACCGTCCCGGATGTGGCTTTACCATCTCGTCGATTACTTTTTGCAGCTTGTCGCCCCACATACCCGTCAGGATGACGACGGTTTTCACATTCGTCGCATCCATAATTTGAATGACGCGTGCTGGGTCGATGTGCTCATCGATACCTTGGGCGTCATTTACGTGGCTGTGGACATCAATGACGTAATACTTTGCTTTCTCAATTTTGTGGGTCGGTACGTGCAGGCGTGAAACAGGTTTGAAGTCTTTCAGCAGAATTGTTTTTTTCTGCTCAGCGTTTGGATCGGATTTATATCCAATCTGAGATTGGTCCTGGGGGAAGGCTAGCGCGATAGATAAGAGGATAAAGACAAGGGCTCGCATCGTTGGATCTCGGAAACGCGCCCAGTGTAAATCCGACGACGAACGAAAGCAAACGTAAATATTCGTAAGTAAGAGGCTAGACGACCTGCCAAACGGTGTCCAGAACCGTTCCGTCCACCCACTTCACAATGGCACAAGGTTTGTCGCCAACTTTCGGGCGAGCGGGCTTTCCTCCACAGATCTTTTCGACTTCGGCTTTTATGTCCTGGATCCGACGGATTGGCAGCTTCGATCCTTTCACTGCATCGAGCAGGTCGGTGCGGATCGGGTTGATCGCGATCCCTCGTTCCGTCACAACGACGTCGATCATTTCTCCCGGGCCAGTCAGCGTCGTCACTTCATCGACAATCACTGGGATGCGATCGCGGAATGATGGTAACGCCAAGATGGAGCAGCCGCTGAACAAGCAGTTCTGCCATCCACCTATACCGTGAAGCAGGCGTCCGTCGGAGTGGGTGACAACATTGGCATTGAAGTTGACGTCCACTTCGGTCGCACCGAGCACGACTGCATCCACCATCGATGCAAAGTTTCCCTTCCCGTGGTAGTTGTACGAGGTAAACGGAGAACTTGGAATGTGACGCGAATCGGTGGCCATGGAACGCACGCCGTCTAGGTCGAAGGTTTGCCCGTCAAGAATGTAATCTGTCAGACCCTCATTGAGGAGCTCGACCAGATATTTCGTCGATCCGCCCCGCACAAAACGCGCTTTTATGCCGTCTTCCTTCATCATCGCTTTCAGATATTGAACGAAAGCGAGAGCAATACCGCCGGCGCCGGCCTGGAATGAAAATCCATTTTTCATGATGCCAGCATCGCGAAGGAATCTCGCAACAAATTCTGCAATACGAAGCCGATCCGGCGAGCGTGTGATTTGGGTCGTGCCCGATACAATTTTCGATGGATCGCCAATCGACTCTACTTCGACCACGTAGTCAACGTTGTTGCCTTGGATATGCCACGGTATGCAGGGGAACGGAACCAGGTTGTCGGTGACCACGATGACGTAGTCTGCATAGACTGAGTCAGCAAGCGCGAATCCGAGTGAACCACACGCGGACTTTCCATGGGATCCATCGGCATTGCCAAACGGATCGGCCGTCGGGGCGGCAATCACTGCAACATCAATGTGCACTTCTCCATCCTGGATCGCCTGCCAGCGTCCTCCGTGAGATCGCAAAACCCCCATGCCGCGCATCTTCCCCTGGGTGCAGTAATCACCCAGCGGACCATTCATCGAACCTTCGATATGGTGAATGGTTCCCTTTTCCATGAGTTCGATCGCGCCCTTTTGTGAAGGAAACGACGCGCTGGGAAACCACAACAAATCTTTGACGCCAAGCTTCGCTGCTGCCTCAAGCGCCATCAATGCGACTTTGTCGCCATCGCGGAGGTGATGGTGACTCGAAAGCACCATGCCATCGCGAAGACCGCAATTGCGCAGCGCCGTTTCTAGATCGGGAACGCGTTTGTCACCATTCTCTGGATAATCCTTGTTCGATCGGATCAGCGGAGCCTGCTTCCGTCCGCGAGGCTGGTATTTGCCGACGCCGAGATAAGGGATCTGCGGCTTGCTATTGACCATCGTCGGTACGCGACGGCCAGCCGCGTTATGCGCAAGTTCCACTCGATCTGTCATTCGAATTTGTTCACCACAGAGTCCCACGACGCGAGCAAAGAGTCTGTTGCAGTTCTTTGGGCGCTACACCAACCCCATCATCCTGGCGCGATCGACAAGCTTCAAAGCGCGATTCACTACTGGTGGATCGATCATCTTCGAACCAAGGCTCACCACTCCCAACCCCTTCTGCTGAGCCTCTTCATAAGCCGCGACAATCTTCTGCGCTTTTTCGACCTCAGACTTCGATGGCGCGAACGCTTCATGGATGACCGGAATCTGCGCCGGGTGGATACATCCCATCCCTTCAAAACCCAAGGCGCGCGAAGCTTCGCCCCAATGCTTCAGACCTTCCATGTCGCCAACGTCGCCGAATACCGAATCGATCGCCTGGATCTGTGCTGCTCGCGCTGCTACTACCAGTCGAGTTCGAGCGTACAAAGATTCCCCACCCTCTAGAGTTTTCACCACACCAAGATCCGCGGTGAAATCCTCCAGCCCGATCGTAAGCGCTGCAATATTCGGGCTGGCCGTCGCAATCGCAAAAGCATTTTCGATTCCCACTGCGGATTCCAGTATTGGCATCAGCCAAATCGAGCGAGTAACATTCGCCTGCGCCTTGAACTCACCAATCATCCGATCGATTTCGATGACCTGCGCAGCATGCTCAACTTTCGGAATCAAAATCAGGTCTGGCTGTTCCGGAACAATTTCGGACAGGTCCTGTAATCCGAGTGGAAGCTGGTTGATGCGCACCATACGTTCGCAAGTGCCGAAGTTCACCGCGCGAAGAGCATTGCGAACCAACAGTCGAGCTGAATCTTTTTCCGCCGGATGAACCGAGTCTTCCAAATCGAGGATGACCCCGTCGGGTCCATGGAGACCAGCATTGATGAAGTATTTTGGTTCGGAGCCCGGGACATAAAGCCGCGAACGGCGTAACCGGTCTTTTGGCGAGGGTTCGGGAAGGGACTCTTTCTCGGGCAACGCCTTCTTTCCTGTCCCTAGGCCCGAACGGTTCACGGCTGCTTCGATACGCGCCGCGATCACAAAGGGAAGTGCGCCCTCATCCTGGATCGCAACATTCGCGTGTTTGACGCCAAGCGTCTCGAGAACTTCCCGTGCTTGCGCGGTAATCGCAGGACCGTAGTAAGGCGCGACCCGCGATTGCATGTTGATCTGCACACCACCGCTCCCGCGTGGCTCAACTGAAACGTGCAGATCGGAGCGAATCTCTTTGCCGTGGTGTCCGGCTTCGGCGATGCGGGTTGCACTAGCTGCCATTGCGAAAACCTCTAACCACGGCGGGTTCGAAACTCGAAGCCCATTTGATTTACTTCAGCTCTTCCAAAATCGCGTCGGTCATCTGTACCGTCGACGCTGCTCCCTGGCTGATCGATTTAGCACCGCCAGCAATGCGCATCATGTCGTACGTCCGCACCTTACCTTCTTTGACTACGGCCGCAACCGCGTTCTTGATGCGGTCGGATTTCTCTTGTTCGCCGACGTGTTCCACCATCATAGCCGCAGATAAGATCATGGCAATCGGATTCACGATAGGAGGATTCAATTCAGCATATTTGGGTGCGGAACCGTGTGTTGGTTCAAATACAGCCACCGTATCCCCGATGTTGCCAGAAGCGGCAAAGCCCAGCCCGCCAACCAACCCGGCGAACGCATCCGACAAGATGTCGCCGAACAGGTTCGACGCCACGATTACGTTGTACTCTTCAGGATTCTTGTTCAGCCACATCATCTGGGCATCGATGTTCGTTGACCACAGTTGTATGTCCGGGTATTTTTTTTGCACTTCCTTCGCCACTTCTTCCATCATGCCCGAGGTTTCCCGGACTACGTTCGGTTTTTCGCAGATTGTCACAGCCTTGAATTTCTTTTTCTTCGCGTATTCGAATGCCGCCGTCACAATGCGCGTCGCGGCATTTCGCGTGATAATCCGGCAACTCACGGCCAAGTCCGGTCCCGGCACATTTGCAAATGCCTTGAACCGTGGGTGCGAGTTCAGCGCAGCCCGAACGTTCTCCGGTGGGTTCGTCCACTCCACTCCCGCATACATCCCTTCTGTTCCCTGCCGGAAGATTGTCGAATTGATCTGCGGTTCATCAAATCCGCCGTCAGTACGCTTGCGGATGTAATTCAACGGGTTTCCGATAAAGCCAATGCACGGACGCATGCAGATATCCAGATTGAATTTCTGCCGCATAGTGACGATTGGCGAATAGTACACGTAACCCTTGCCTTGCAGTTCCGGGTTCAACTCTGCTTGCGCAGCCTTATTTGGCTTCGAAGTAATCGCGCCAAAGAGACCTAGCTTGTGCTTTTCCAGCAGTTGTATCGTTCGGTCCGGCAGCGCGTTCCCTTCTCGTCGCCAGATCTCCCAACCAATGTCAGCGTGAATGTATTCCGCATCAAAGCCGACTGCATTCAGCACGCGAATGGATTCCGGTAAAACCTGGTTGCCGATGCCGTCTCCGGGCATGGATACGACCGTGTATTTCGCCATGATTGCTCCTTCATCTCCGACTCTTATGAAACTTTCGAGGCACTCTCATCCCGAGCGAAGGACCCTCTGCACTTTCAACCTTGGGCGCTCAATTCCATCGATGTCTCAAGCCAACTTCTTCGCGACCAGATTCTCCACGCCGCCGGCAATCACCAGCGATTGCGGCACGCTGCCGAGCGCCGGAAAAGCGAACTGCTCTTCACGCCATGTGATCATGCTCAATGTGAAATCGATATCAATCTCGTCGCCCGGGATGATCGTCTTTTCTTTCGCAGCAATTTCGTTCTTGAATTGCTCGCGTAGGCGGCCCACGAAATCCGGCACCTCGATACACAGAAATCCGTTGTTATATGCATTTCGCAAGTACGTCTGCGAAAAACTTGCCGCGATCACCAGTGGAATGCCTTTCGCTTTCAGACATGTCACCGCTTGCTCGCGACTGGAACCTGTTCCGAAGTTAAAGCCGCCAACGATGACATCGCCGGCTTGGGTGCGTGAGGCGAACTGAGGATCGTAGTTCTCCATCACCACCTTGGCCATCATTTCAGGAGTCATGTCGTCCCGGTATGTGTAGTCCTTACCGTAGATCGCATCGGTGTTGACGTTATCTTGCGGCATGAAAATAAGCCGCCCCTTGACTCGCGCTGGAAAACCTTCCAGGATTTCGACTTTTTCGGAACCGCCAACTACGGCGAACTCCTGCAATCTCCGCTCAAGCTTACGATCGCCGAATTCGTGCGGTCCGCGAATATATCCGGCCACCGCCGAAGCGGCGACGACTTCCGGACTCGCGAGATAACACTGCGCATCACGTGATCCCATGCGACCTTTGAAGTTGCGATTCGTCGCGGAAATCCCGACCTCGCCCTTTTCGAGCAATCCCACGCCGAGCCCGATGCACGGTCCGCAACCGGGCGGCAGCGGATGCGCGCCCGCATCCATCAAGATCTGCCACGTGCCGCGCCGCTCAGCTTCTTCTTGCACCCACTTGCTGGCAGCTCCCAAATAAAACTGAACGCCCGGGGCGACCGTTTTTCCCATTAATACTTTTGCCGCGGCATCCAGATCTTCGATCCGCGAATTAACGCAGGAAATCAGATACGCTTTCTGAATCGCAACTTTCCGGAGCTCCATCTCAGCGACCGATTGCATCACCTGAACAGTGTCGGGCCCCGAGACGTGCGGCGTTATCTGGGTGAGATCAAGCGTGATCTTTGCCGCGTAGGCCGCGTCAGGATCGGGCCTTATAGGATCGTTCGCCCATTTCGTCAAGTCCGCTTGCGTGAATCGCTCGACGCCCAAAGCCTTCACACGCTGATGAACTCTCTTCAAATACTCAATGGTGACAGCATCGGCGGGGAACCATCCCACGATCGGTCCCCACTCGGTGGTCATGTTTGAGATGGAAAAACGCTCATCCATCGACAGCGAAACCACGCCGGGCCCACTGAACTCGACAGCAGCGTTCAAGACCTCATCATGGTTGTAGAGGCCGCACAGGGTGATAATGACGTCTTTACCGGTTGCGCCTTCTGGCAGCTCGCCTTCGAGCACAACCTGCACGCTGCGCGGGATCTGCCACCAGAATTCCCCAGTTGCCCAAACGGCGGCGGCATCGGTGCGAACAATTGGCGTACCCACGGCCCCGAGCGCACCGTACATGTTCGAGTGCGAATCAGAAGCAACCACAAAGGTTCCAGGCACGACGTAACCGCGTTCCACCATGATCTGGTGCCCGATTCCCGACCCCGCCGGATAGAAATCAATCCCCTGCTCTTTCGCAAACGCCTCGATCGCTCGATACTTCTTCAGGTTCGATTCATGCTGGTTTTGGATGTCGTGGTCGAGTGCAAACACCATCTGGTGCGGATTACGCACTTTCTTCGCGCCGATTCCTTTGAACTTCGACATCACCGCCGAGGTGTTGTCATGCGTCATGCATCGGTGCGGACGAATCGACAGGAAATCTCCGGCGCGCAGTGGCCGATTCGGCCCCTCCGTCATATGTTTCTGCGCAATCTTTTCAGTAACTGTCTGGCCCATACATCACCTCTCTAGACGCGACTCATCGGGAAATAGCCGCACCCAAGTCTTAGCGTCTTTTGCGGCTTTCCTTTGCGCTCTTCGCAAACTTCTTAATGCCCTCTTCACTTCCATTCTTAGCGCCCTTTGCGGCTTTTCTTCGCGCTCTTTGCGGTAGAGATTTTCGATCGCATTTTCTTCACATCCGCCTTCATCAAGGCCATCAACTTTGAAACCGATCCGAGTTTCTCCAGGCTCCAGATTGCATCTTTCAGCTTCTTCTGTGCCTTCGCAGAAAGCACGCCTTCCGCCAGTGCCGCGTATTTCTCTTCAATCTCCGCATCGGTAAGTGGGTTTCGCGGGTCTCCCTTCGGATAATCGAGTTGCTTGGAAAGCGTTCGACCGTCCGCAGTTGTGATATTGATGACGACGCGCTGCAGCGCCGGAAACACCTTCTCGATCTCGGGATCCGCAACAACTTCGACTTTCTTCAGTTGTGCCCGAATCGTCGGATCCATGATTTTCGCCATCTCGAACTGCGCTGGCGTGACCTGGCGATCGACCAAAGCCGCGGCGATGACATATGGCAACGAGTGGTCTGCAGTTTCCTTCGTGTGCGGATCGTACTTGCTCGGATCGGAAAGGATGTCCGCCGCCCTTGCCAGCGAGCGGATTTGAATTTTTGTGACGTTGTCCGGTCGCAGGTCGTTCTCTTTGACGAGGTCCAGCACCGCTGAGATAGGCGTGTGTGTGAGCGCTTCGGTTGGGAAAAACTTCATCCCGCATTGCGTAATCCGCCACGAGTCTCCAAGCCCATCCGTCAAAATATTCAGTTTCCACTCCGGGCCGAGACAATGGACTAGCCCTTCCTTACCGTCAATGACGTGCTCCGGCCCTGTGTATCCCTTTTCCGCCAGGAGCGCGGCGAACACACCACTCTGGGTAGCCATGGGATCAACCGTGTTCTTGATCATCGTCAGTTTGCCCGACACCGCCGCGCCGAGTGTGCAGTGCCGACTCGCCGAAATCCCAACGGCATGCTGAATTTTTTCCCACGACAATCGAAGCCCGCGCCCCGCGACGAACGGCGACACGAAAGCTGTCAACGTTGCGTGATGCCAACCTCGTTCTCGAATCCCTGGGAACGCGGCCTCGCAAAATCGCATTTCGTACTCGTGGCCGAGCACGAAACCGACAATCAATTCTTTTCCGCCGCTCTTTGCACGCTCACATGCCGCCATGGCTGCTGGGAAAATGTCGGATGGGTGCGAAGGATCTTGCTTCCAATAGATGTCGTTGTAATCCATGCAGCGGATCATCAACGCGTTCGCAAGCGAAGCCGATATCGCATCCATCTTCTTGCCGGTTCCGATCACCGTTGCCGGACCGCGGCCCGCGATTTCGTTCAGGACATCCAGCGCGATCTTCACATCATGTTGCTGATATCCGCCCAATGCACACCCAACGGAATCGAGCAGGTATCGCTTGGCTTGATAAACAGCTTCTTCCGAAAGATGTTTGTAATCGAGAGCAGCGGCCCAACGGGCCATTTTTGCAGTAATGGTTTCTTTGGACGTGGCAGTCTGTGCGCTGGACAAGAGCAACTCCTATGAGAACGAATCTCGATGCAACTACTTCTTAAGACCTTTCTTCTTCTGAAACCTGACACCAGTTACATGGCATCCCTCACTTGGCGCCGGTTTTCACATTCTTCGGGTTCTTGAATGGCAGGAACGCCATAAAATCCGCATGATGGACGATGTAAGCTTCAGTGGTTCGCTTTACTAGATCGCCTTCAGCGGCATGTGCGGCAATAATGTGGCACACTGCATCGGGCACACCGCACTCGAGGGCCAATGCAACACCCGTAAAAGGATGCCGCAATGCTTCTCCACGCTCGCTTTGCTGGCTTTTCCCGTCTGGACCGAGTTCGTATTCGAGAAGCTTGCCGACATCCGCGAGGATCGCACCCGCAATCACAACGTCGAAGTTAATTGGCAGCGATCGTCCCATGAATTCCTGCATAGCTTGCGCGCTTTGCCGGGCAATGTGCACCACGCAACGCTTGTGCTCCATGAATGTGATCGGGCAGTTCGGAACGAGGAGGGTGAATGGAATGCGATTCAGATCTTCTGGCTTCAACGGACTGCGCTCAAGCGCTTTGATCCAAGTTTGAGTGACTTGATCTCGGAGTTTTGGGTTTTCGATCCACTGGATTTCGGGCCAGAGCTTCTCTACGGCTGCACGCATCGGCGGCGCCTCCACTCAGAAAACCTATCAGCTTATCGCGGAGACGAACTTACCGTCGAGGTACCTGTGACCCCCAGTTCTGCTCCACCATCTATCTGAGCATTGGCCGTTCTCGAACGAAAAGGAAGGTTGTCACATCGTCATGTGATGGAGATAGCAGCGGCGTCGCTGCGCGGACGGAGTTTTTCACGGCTCCGTCCACCGCGCAGAGTTAAAGGGATCAATAATGCGACCCGCCGAACGTGTACCCCAGCGAGACCCCGTATCGAATCATCTTGCCCGAAGTGAATTCGACGTTGTTATTCACCAGGTAAAAGTGTCCCTCAGGCCGGATGAAAACATTGGGGGTGACGTAAAGTCGTAGTCCCGCGCTGAAGTGTCCCATGAAATGAGTGCTGGTCGTGTAGTTTGTGCAGCTGACGAAATTGCAAGTGTAGAAATTGTTATAGAAGCGTACGCTCTCCGCGCCGATGCCTGCTTGAAACTCACCCTTCACCCGATCATTCAATTTCGGAACCCACATTCCATTAAAGTCCCAGAAAATTGGGCGGTACGGTTGATAGCCCGCATAGAGTGATTGGCTGGCTCGCCACGAGATTTCCCCACCCACTCCGAACTGATCCTTAGCAAATAAATGTCCTCCGCTGAACGAAAGGTACGTTCCACCATTTAATGGCTGAGGACCAAAAATGAACGCCGGCGCCGTCGTGTCAGTAGATGTCAAAGTACTGGCACCGAACGCTACATCTGTTTGCGCCATTGCCGATGTACCGAAGAAAATGACAGCACAAGCCGCGAGCACTACAAAGCTTTTCACTAAACTACCCGACCTTTCTTCTGCAAAAGTTATCAACAAGTATTTCGATGACACATCATTTATTCTATGCCGACACAATCACCTACACTCCGTAAACAATTGCAAATGTTCTCCAAGAAACGAAGAAAGCTCAACCAGCATCTAAACCCGGTGCGCTCACGAAAGTTTCGGCGATTTTGCGTTTCATGTGCCCTGTTTGCACTCGCGTGCTCTTTTCAGTTGGATGCTCAAACAGCTTCGGGTCCGCCTCTGTCCATCACCACGGAATCTTTGCCCGAGGCCTATACGGGTGTCGAATACCGCGTACAACTCACCGCGACCGGCGGCATTCCTCCTTATAAATGGACGATCGCAACTGGCAATCTCCCGCAAGGCTTGACCTTGGATCCTGCGACAGGCCTCATCAGCGGGTTCGCATCCAACCCGGAAGAGAGCCATTTCACGATCCAAGCCACCGATTCGAATCAGCCCTCGCATTCCATAAATAAGGAGCTGACGCTTCCCGCGATGGCTCCGCTGGTTTTCGAGTGGGCTCAACCTCCCCATGTGGAGAACAATCGGATCGATGGAGTCGTCCGTGTTTCGAACGGGTCGCGAAGTGATTATGACCTCACGGTAATCGTGGTTGGCATCAACGAAAGTGGACGCGCTACCGCACTCGGCTATCAGCGTTTTGCACTCAAGGCCAAGTCAAC
>Ga0310810_10000253_pt1 | contig 55011 bp, 52 predicted proteins | sample NCmetagenome_FD_207641 | JGI IMG/M metagenome (GOLD analysis project Ga0310810, IMG submission 207641) | Soil microbial communities from experimental microcosm in Duke University, North Carolina, United States - NC | ecosystem: Engineered > Artificial ecosystem > Soil microcosm > Unclassified ...
GTCGAGGTGTTCGAGGACTCGCTCGCCAAGCTCCTCATCAATGCCTGGGAAAGCTATCATGACGACCCGGATGACAAACGCCCGATCAAGATCCGGGCCGAGCTGATCGAGCGCCCGGACGAGGGCCGCTTCGTCCTCGTGCATGTCGAGGACCAGGGTCGCGGCATCGACCCGGAAATTCGCGACCATGCGTTCGAGCCCTTCACCAGCACCAAGCATACGGTCGGGGTCGGCATGGGCCTCACCGTCGCCCGCCATGCCATGCGCAACCTCGGCGGCGAGGTTTCGCTGGCGGAACGGCCCGGCGGCGGCGCCGTGGCGACGATTCGCCATCCCGTCGATCGCAAGGGCCGGTCCTGAGGGCCGGGCTTTGGCGTTGCCCGCCGGGAACCGACCAACCATTGGTCGTCCCATCTGAACGCCATCCGTACCGGCTAGCGATTCTTCCCCGATGTCTTCTCCCTCCCTGGTTTTCCTCGGCGCCGGCCGGCTCGCTTCGGGCATCGTCCGGGGCTTGCTCGCCCAAAAGGCCTGGGCCCCGGCAGACATCGGCTGCACCAGCAAGGGAGGCGAATCGGCCCGCCGGCTGGCCGGGGAAACAGGCATCTGCTACGAACCCGAGCTGCCCAAGCTGCTCGCCGGCGCTGAAACCGTCGTGGTGGCCTTCAAGCCGCAGTCGCTCGCCGGCGCCGACCCGCGCCTCGCCGGGCTCACGGCCGGCAAATTGGTACTTTCGGTTCTGGCCGGCAAACGCCTCGCCCGCCTGGCCCAGGCGTTCCCGCAGGCCCGGAACCTCGTCCGCACGATGCCGAACACGCCGTCCGCCATCGGCGCGGGCATCACGCCTTATTGCGCGCGGCAGCCGTTGAGCGCGGCCGACCGGGCCCGCGTCGAACTCCTGCTCGGCGCGCTTGGGCAGCACCTCGAGCTCGGCGAGGAACACATGGACGCCGTGACCGCCTTGAGCGCCGGCGGCCCGGCCTTCCTTTTCGAATTCGTCGCCGCGCTGCGCGACGCCGGCGTCGCCGCCGGGCTGCCGCGCGCGACCGCGCACCGGCTCGCCCTCGAAACCGTCCTCGGTTCCGCCCGCCTGCTCGCCCACACCGGCGGCGAACCGGAGGCTTTGCGCGACCAGGTCGTCTCGCCGAATGGCACGACGTTCGCCGGACTCCAGGTCATGGCCGCGCGACAATTCCGCGAAGTGATCAAGGACACCATCCTGGCCGCGACCAAACGCGCCGGCGAACTGGCCGCGGACTGACCGGCGCGACGCGACCGTGCGTCCCGCGCGGAGCGCCGTGAGCACCGCCAGTTCGTCGCGGGCGCGGGCCACGTGCTTTCGCCGCAATTTCGTGCCCGGTCCTGCTCCTTGACACCGGCCCCGCGCTTCCTTCCCCTGCGGGCATGGAATTCGGCTGGTGGCAAAAAGACGCGGAAGGAAAGAAACACCAGGTGTGCGTCGAGGTCTTCGGTAAGAACATCACCTGGACCAAGAAATACGGCCATCACTCGTCGTGGGAGCCGTTCGGTCCGCCCACTGACGCCGACTGGGACAAGCTTATCGCCGAGGCCGAGCGTCGGGTACCCCGGCGGCTTTTCTCCCAAAAGCAGTTCGAATTCATCCTCAGCCAGCGGCCGAAGTGAGTTGATTCCGACTGGACCTTTCGCGGCGCTCAGGTTGACGGTATCGAAGATCGCCGCCCGAAACGGGTCATTCCGAGCGCAGCGAAGCATCCCGCGAGGCCGGGCCCAGACGCAGGCTGCGCCGGCCAGGGCCACTCCTAAATCACGCCAGGAGATGCGGCCGGGCCAGCGGCCAAAGGTAGACCAGGGCGGGCGCGACCTCCGCCGGCAGCTCCGCCAGCAATCGGTCGATCTCGGCCGGACGAAACCAGGCGCCGTCGTCGAGTTCCTCCGCCTGCAGCGTGAAAGGACCTTCGGCCTCGGCGCGATAGACCCAGACAAACTCCTGGCCGGTCTCCTCCCTCGCCTCGATCTTGAACAACCGGCGGGGCGGATGCTCCGGCCGGCAACCGATCTCCTCCTCCAGTTCGCGCACGGCCGTGCCGTCGTAGTCCTCGCCGGCCCCGACGTGCCCGGCGGCCGACGAATCCCAGGTGCCGGGGAAGAGATCCTTCTTCATCGAGCGCTTCTGGAGGAAAACCTGGCCCGCCCGGTTCCGCACGAGGATATGCACCGAACGGTGCCGGAGGCCCAGCCGGTGCACTTCCCGACGCGGCAATTGCGCAACCACGCAGTCGAACTCGTTCACCACGTCAAAGAGCTCATCCAGATTCTGTCCCATGGGACGGGCTATGAAGCCCGGCCGGAGGAGCCCGCCAAGCCTAATCCGCCGATGGGCGCCGTCCGGGCCGCCCGAAAAAACAATCCGCGGCTCAAGCCACGAACGAATAGTCGTATGGCTTCCGCATTTCGCGCGCCAGGTACTTGTTCGCCTCGCGCGCGTGGAAGCCGGTGAAGCGCTCCTTTTCCGCACTCCATTTGAGCTTCAAGCCGGTTCGCAGCGCGGTCGCACCGATGTGGCACATCGTGGCGGAGCGGTGTCCCGTCTCCACGTCGCAGATCGGCAGCGCGCGCGAACGCACGCAGTCGAAGAAATTCCCCATGTGGTTGTTGCTCTGGTAGAGCCGCACCGCGTTTTCCGGCAGGGGTTGCCGGAGCAATTCGACATCGCTGGCCTTGATCTCGTCGCGGCTGACCCAGATCCACCCGCTCGAGCCCTCGAATCGGATGCCATTGGGCTGGCCCTGGCGGTTGAGGTGCTCGCCGTAGATCGAGTCGTCCTTCGTCGTGTTGACCTGCAGGAGCACGCCGTTGCCATAGTGGTAGTTCAACTCGTACTCCGCATAGGCGGTGTAGCCGCCGGGAATCAGGTCGGACAATGCCCTGGCCTCGACGCGCTCCGGCGCCACCAGGCCGATGGCCCAGTAGGCGATGTCGAGATGGTGCGCGCCCCAGTCGGTGATCGTGCCACCGGAGTAGTCGTACCAGAAACGGAAGTTGGCGTGGCAGCGCTCCTTCACATACGGCACGGCGGGCGTCTGGCCCTGCCAGAAATCCCAGTCGAGTCCCTCCGGCACCGCTGTGGCCGCGAACGGGCCGGCGCGCAGCCCAGCCGGCAGGAAGACGTGGGCACGCTTCAGCTGGCCGATCCGTCCGTTGCGCACGAGCTCGCAGGCCAGGCGGAATCGCTGGGAGCTGCGCTGCTGCGTGCCGGTTTGCAGCACGACGCCGTTGTCGCGCACCGCCTTGATGACGTGCCGCCCTTCGTCGACCGTGAGCGTCAGGGGCTTCTCGCCGTAGATGTCCTTCTTCGCCTTCGCCGCGCCCATGTTGACCAGCGTGTGCCAGTGGTCGGGCGTGGTGTTGGTGACGACGTGAATGTCATCCCGCTCGAGCAGCTTCCGAAAATCGTGGTAGACGGTCGGAGTGCGCCCCTCGGTCTTGAAATGCTCGGCGAATGCCGCCGCATGGTTCGCATCGACGTCGCAGACCGCCAGGATGTCGCCGTAGTTGCTCGCATTGGCCGCGTCCGCCCGGCCCATGCCACCGCAACCGATGACGCCGATGCCGGGCCGGTCGTTCGGCGAGGGTTTCCTGGCCACTTCGGCCGCCTCGAGCTGCTGGCGCTGGACGAACCATGCGGGCAGCCCGGTTGCGGCCGCCAGGATCGCACAGCGCTGCAGGAACAGGCGCCGCGAGATGTTGAAGGAAGGGATCGGCGAAGCGGTCTCGCGGCGTTTGGGCGTTGAATTCATGGGGTCAAAAATGGTGAACGCGCGTCGACCCTGACAAACGCCCTTGCCAAATGAAAGGAAGAACATCCGCCGGCGGGAATCGACTGCGTCATGTACCGGGCGCGGCCGAGGTTCGGCTTGGCCCCGCCGCGGCCGGCGCTAGCATGGGTCGATTTCCGCCCGCCATGATCCCACCGCGTTGCTCGCTCGTGATTCCGTTTTTCCAGGAAGCGGGCAACGTCGCACCCGTGGTGTCGGCCGCCGGCGCCGCGCTCCGTGTGCTCGACCCGGGGTTCGAAGCCATCCTGGTGGACGACGGCAGCACCGATGCCACCGGCCGCGAACTCGCCGCCGCCGCGGCCGCATTGCCGCGAGCCCGGGTTGTGACGCTGCCGGAAAATCTCGGCCAGGCCGCCGCGCTGGCGATCGGCTTGCGGGAAGCGAAGGGCGATCTCATCTTCACGATGGATGGCGACGGCCAGAATGACCCGGCGGACTTCCCCGCCCTGTTGGACCTGCTCGAGCGCGACCAACTCGACCTGGTGTGTGGCCGCCGCTGCGAGCGGCGCGATCCCGCCCTCCGCCGGGCGATGTCGTGGCTGGCCAATGCGATCCGCCGGCGGGTGCTGCACGATCGCGTCCACGACGCCGGCTGCCAGCTTCGCGTCTTCCGCCGCGGGGTCGTCGGCGCGCTCCTGCCCTCGCCGCTGATGCAATCGTTCCTCCCGGCGATGGCCGTCGCCGCGGGCTACCGCGTCGGCGAGTTGCCCGTGCGCCATCACCCCCGGCGCAAGGGCGCTTCGAAATACCGCCTCGGCAATCTTTGGTGGCGGCCGTTCGCCGAGATGATCCGCTTGCGTCGCCTCCTGCGTCCGCGAAAACTTTCCCGATGACCTGGCCCGGGTTTCAGCACGAGGCGATGGCGACGACCTTCCATGTGTTCATCGCCGGCCGGACGCCGGAATACGCCCGGCAGGCCGCGGCCGCCGCGTTCCGCGAACTCGACCGCCTCGAGGGCGAGTTGAGCCGCTTCATCGAAACCAGCGACATCGCCCGCGCCAACCAACTCGCCGCTGGCACGAGCATCGTGCTGGGCGACGCCGCGCTCCAATGCCTCCTCGGTGCCGCGCAGATCTCCGCGCTCACCGACCGCGCGTTCGATCCGGCCTACGCTTCGCCCCGCGCGCCGGGACATGACGATCCGCTCTTCGCCCTCGATCCCGCCACCCACACGCTCACCGCCCTCACTGACCGGCTGCACCTCGACCTCGGCGCCGTCGGCAAGGGCTTCGCCCTCGACCGGATGGCGGAGATCCTCGCCGAATGGGACATCGAATCGGCGTGCCTGCACGGCGGTGGCAGCACGGCGCTCGCGCTGGCCGCCCCACCGGATGCGGCCGGTTGGCCCGTCGGCGTCGCCGACCAGGTCATGGCATTCACCCACCGTGCGATCAGCGGCTCCGGCATCGCGGTCCAGGGACAACACCTCGTGGATCCGCGCACCGGGGCTCCCGCCGCGCGCCAACGCCGCGTCTGGTCCTTCGCCGCCGCCGCGGCCGACGCCGACGCGCTGTCCACGGCGTTCTTCGTCATGGACGATGCCCGCGTGCTCGAATTCTGCCAGCAGCACCCCGAATTCGGCGCGGCCCTGGCGCTCGCCGATGGCGCCACCCACCTGGTCGGGCTGCTCGGCGGCAGCTCCTAAGGTCGCTCCCGCTGAAACACCACGAGCACGAAGCCGGGCCGCAGCCCGAGAAAGCCTTCGTGATAGTTGCCGTGCATCCGCGTCCGGACCTCGGCGGCGAGTCGTGCGTCGGCGAAGACGAGCGCGCCATCGCAGTCGGCCGGCGGGCTGGCCCAATAACCGACGTCCGGCCGCCGGCGGAGGTACCAGGGCAGCGGCCAGTATTCGCGGCTGATCACCTTCACCGGTCCGGGCGGTGCGGCCGAGGCGAGCGCCGGGATCTTCTTCACATCCGGCGTGCTGTGCACATAGGCGAACGGATTGCGCGGATCGGCGGGACGTTGGAAGACCGCCTCGCGGGTCTGCCATCCGAGTGCCACCAGCACCAATGAACCGAGCATCCATCCGATGGGCCCGCGGCAGCGCGCCAGGGCGAGGGCGGCCAGGGCGCAGAGTCCAGGGACCAGGTTGATCACCAGCCACGGTGTCTTGTACGGCGTCGCGGACAACACCAGCCAGACGATGGCGGTGTAAGCCGCGAGAAAACGCGGGAGGCCGCGCGACCGCGCCGCCAGGGCCAGGCCGGCCAGAGCCGGCAGGACGAACAAGGTCTGGTCCCAAAGATAGCCGCCGTTGCGCTGCCAGACGAAGAGACTGCCGTAGTACCACCACGGTTTTTCGTGGCCCGATGCACCCGCGGTCGCGCGGCCCAGCATCGTCACCGGAGCGATGAGTGCATCGCGCAGGCCGCCGGGATTGGCGCCAAACGAGGTGAAAAACATACCGGCGACCACCACGGCCGTGCCCACGCCGGCGGCGAGTTCGCGTCCCGTGATTCGCCGCCCGATGCCCGACTGCCAGCTCAGCGCCAACGCAATCAGGGCCGCGACCGCGAAGAAGAGCGCGGTTTCCTTCGTGGCAACCATCAGGCCGAGACAAGTGCCGGTCGCCGCGGCCCACCCCGCGCCGCCCCGCCGCCACCATTCCAGCCCGGCGACCAGTGCGCCCAGGGTGAAGGTCACCAGCAGGGTTTCCTGGACGAAATAGCGGCTGTAGTAGACCGAAGCCGGCGCCACGGCGAGGAGGACCGCCGCGGTGATGGCGGGTCCCCGGCCCCAGCGGCGCAACAACAGCCAAAGGAGCGCCACCGCGGCGACGCCTGCCAGAGCCGGGGTCAGTCGCACGGTGGCCTCGCTGAGCGAAGCCAGCGTCGTCTGCCCCCGCAGCCGGGCCGGAATCAAAGCGAAATAATAAAGCGTCGGGCCATGGTGCTCGAGGGGATCGTAGCGGTAGCCGCCGCCCTCGAGCATCTGTCCGACCTTGACCGCCTGGTTGGCCTCGTCGGCGTGCATCGGCCGGCTCCCGAGGTCGAAAAGCCGCAGGGCCAGCGCGACCGCGAGCACGGCGGCCAGCAACACGGCATCGAGCACCCGCGGTCCTGACCTTGCCGCGCTGCCGGTGCTCGCCTTCACAACCTGGCTACGGCTTTCCGTATACCTCGACCTCCACGTAATGATTCAGCTCATTCGTGGTGTTGCCATTGCTGTACAGGCGCACGTAGCGGGCGCTCACGCCCTTGGCGTCAACCAGCCGGCCCTCGGCGGTTTCGATGTAGGAGGGGTCCTTGCCGACGCCCATCTTGGCCGAGTTGTCGTAGTCATTGTTGAAAAGGGTGGTCACGCCGGTCTTGAACGCCGCGTCGTCCGAGACCTGCACGATCACGTCGTGGTAGACGCGGGCCTGCGCGTGGAAATGCCAGAACACGATCGCGTACAGCCGCGCCGGCGCGCCGAGATCGATCTGCACCCACTGCAGGTCGGGTCCGAACTCGACGTACGAACCATCGGCCCCGCTTTTGTCGCCATCGGTCACGAACGAGATGTCGCCGATGACCGGGTAGCTGTCGCTGGCGGTCACGGGCTTGCCGCGCGCCAGGTTGACCGTTCCCGCCGGGGCCAGGAACGGCGGGCGCTTGACCCCGGAGGGCTTCTCCAGGTTCGGCACGCTGATCGGCACCGGCGTGCCGACAAACAGCGGCTTGGGCAGCTCGAGCGGGATCGGCACGAGTTCCTCGGCGCAGAGCGCGCCGGCGGCGAGGAAGGAGAGCAAGGGAAGCAGGAGGCGGTTCATGGAAAAGCGGATTGAGGAATGTTGTATGTCATCCCGGGCGTGGCGAAGGATCCAGGGAAAACATGCTCCTCCCTGGATTCTTCGCTTCGCTCGGAATGACAACCAGCGGGCATTTCGAGATCGCTTAGGCGACGAAATCCTCCGGCGCAAACGTCAGCATCTGCCGGGCGGCCACCGCCTCGTTCACGCGCAGGATGGTCACGGCGGACGCAAAGCCGGCTTCACCCGGGCAATTCAGTTTCGCCTTGCCGCGAATCGCGTCGAAAAAGTTCTCGAGGTGGGGTTGGTGGATCGCCTTGTCGAGCACCACGGGCATCTCCCACGAGGACAGCGCCGCGGTTTCGCGCACGTCGACCACGCTCGTGCGGGCCGGCGGCCCGAATTTCGGGCGGGGCTTCTCCCAGGGCAGGAGCACCGGCCCGCCCTCGTCGGGGGTGCCGGGCTTGCGAATGATGCCGGCCCTGACCCATTGGTCCCATTCCGGGGCGCGTGCCTCGCGGAACAGTTTCGTGTAGGCGGGATTCTCCGACATCTTCAGCGCGCCCTCGTCGCCCATGAAGTATTCGTGATACCCGCCGCCCGCGCTCGTCGTCGTCAGGACCTCGTAGAACGCCCGCACCGGGCCGGCCTTGGTCGGGAATTCATAGATCGTCATCACGTTGTCGTACCACTCGTGGGTCGTGTAGTAGTCGACGCCGCCGCCGGCGAGGACGGAGGACGGATTGGCCCCGAGGAACCAGTTGAAGACGTCGATCTGGTGGGCGCCGAGGTCGGAAATGGGGCCGCCGGCATATTTCTTGAACCAGCGCCAGTTCCGGAACTCGTGCATGTTGCCGTAGCCGTATTTGTGCAGCACGGCCTCGGGGAGCGCGTAACGTTCGGGCCAGCCGAGGTCGTCGCTCACGCTGCGGTTCCACTGGCCGTTGATGTTGGTGATGCGGCCGAGCAGGTGCGCCTGGTCGATCACCTTCTCCTTCGCATGCAGGTAGCGCGGGTTGCTCCGGCGCTGGTGGCCGATCTGCAGCAACTTGCCGGTCTCGCGCTGCGTTCGCACCATCGACCGGGCGTTCTCGACCGTGTTGGCCATCAGCTTCTCGCAGTACACGTGCTTGCCCGCGCGGAGGGACGCATTCGTGTGCTCCGCGTGCATGAAATCCGGCGTCGCGACGATGACGGCGTCGACGTCCGGCACGGCAGCCAGCATCTCGCGGTAGTCTTCAAAGGGTTTCGGGTCATGCCCGAACTTCTTCAGCAGGCGCTCGCCATAGGTCCGGTTGTAAGGCCAGATATCGCACACCGCCTTGAAGCGGATGTCCGGAATCTTCAGCGCGGCGTTGAGGAGCACGCGGCCTTCCTCGCCACAACCGATGAGAGCGACGTTGAGCGTGTCGCCGCCGCCCGCCTGCGCCCGCGCCACGTAGGGCGCGACGAGGACGGCGGCACCGAGCTTCAGCCCGGTCGAGAGAAAATCGCGGCGGGAAACCCCAGGAACACCGGGCACGGACGACGGCTCAGTCATGGCGGTCGGGCCAGAGGGCGAAGCGGTTGTAGCGCACCAACACCAGCGCGGCGACGATGAGGGCGAGATAGACGCCGAGCCAGGCGACGCCGTCGCCCTGCTGCACGGCCATCAGGCCAAAGGCCAGGCCGATGTAGAGCAGCCCCATCACGATCAGCGTGAGGCGCGTCTTGAGGCCGAGGAGCAGCGCCACGCCGAGCACGAAGAGGATGTAGCCCAGCGGCATCGCGAAGGCCCGCGTCGCCCAGAGGGGCAACCAGGATGCGCCGGTGATACCCGCCGCCATCTTCGCCATCGTCTTGTAGTAGTTTTCGAACGAGTACGTGCCGCCCAGCTCGAATTTCTCGAGGCAGGACATGAGCGCGCGCAGCGCGAGGAACAGGCGCAGCAGCAGGAAGGCCGCCGTCAGCTCGCAACGGCCGGGCGCGGGGGTGGGAGTCGATTCACTCATGGGAATGGGGGGCGGAGTCTCACACGCCGAAGCCGGCGCGATATTGTTTCGTGATGAACTGGTTCGCCTCGGGCAGGTTCGTGACCTTCATGTTGGCGGCATCCCAGTCGATCGGGCGGCGGGCGCGCACGGCCACGTTGCTCAGCAGGCAGAGCTCGGTCAGCTTCGAGGCATAACCGAAATTCGAGCCGGCGGCGGGTCCGCCCTTGCAGGCGCGGATCCACTCGGCAAAGTGCCCGCCCTCGATCCGCGGGAGGGTTTTCGGCGGCAGCGACGGAATGGCGTCCTTCATCTTTTCCTCCGGCACGATGCGCACCGTCTCGTAATAGGTCGGGGCCAGCACGGTGTTCTTGCTGCCGATGATCAGCGTGCCGTTGTCCGGGAAGGGACGCGTCTCCGGCCAGTAGTCGGGCAGCATCGGCTTGAGCCCGCCATCGTACCAATGCCATTTGAACGCCGGGCGCGGGCCGTTCGCGGCGAAGTGATAGGTGATCAACGACGAAGTCGGCGGGCTGATTTCATTGGCGTGGCCGCTGATGGCCTCGACGCGGAACGGCGCGTCGAGCCCGAGCGCAAAAAACGTGCCGTCCATGATGTGGCAGCCCATGTCGCCGAGCGCGCCGGTGCCGAAGTCCCAATAGCCGCGCCAGGTGAAGGGCATGTAGGCGGGGTCGTACGGCCGGTCGGCCGCCACCCCGAGCCAGAGATTCCAGTCGAGGCTCGGCGGCACCACCGGGATGAACTTGCTGTGGTCGGGCGCCTTGACGCCCTGCGGCCAGATCGGCCGGTCGGTCCAGCTGTGCACCTCGCGCACCTCGCCCAGCACGCCGGCATCGTACCACTCCTTGAGCAGGCGCATGCCCTCGAGCGCATGGCCCTGGTTGCCCATGATCGTGGCCACCTTCTTCTCCGCCGCCGTCCGGGCGAGCTGGCGCGCCTCCGCGATGGTGTGCGTCAGCGGCTTTTCGCACATCACGTGCTTGCCGAGCGACAGCGCCGCCATGGCGATCGGGAAATGCATGTGGTCCGGCGTCGAGATCGTCACCGCATCGATCTTGCTGCCCAGCTTGTCCAGCAGCTGGCGGAAATCCTTGAAGCGCGGCACATCCGGGTAGGTCTTGAACGTGTTGGCCGCCCGTTCGTCGTCGACATCGCAAAACGCGACGAAGTTCTCGCCCTTCAGCCCGTCCACCGCAGCCTCGCCACGCCCCCCGACGCCGATGCAGGCGACGTTCAGCCGGTTGTTGGGCGTGGGCGTGCCGGGCGCCTGGCCCTTGAGGATGTGCGGGAAGGCGACGGCCGCCGCCGACGCCAGGCCGGCGGAACGGATGAAGGTGCGACGCGAGACGGGATGCTGGGGGGTACTCATAAGGGGGATGGGCCGGGGGAAAACGAGGCGGGGCGGCCGGGGCGGCCGTCGTCGCGCACGAGGCAAAACACGTAGCGGGTCCGCCGCAAAGGCAAAACCCAGAAATTTTCTTAGATTCAATCATGACCTCCGGAAATTTCCCCGATAAGTCCCGCTGCTTCTGGTTTGTCATCGCCCGGCATCCGTGCAATCGGTCGCCCCTTTCCTTTCCCATCCATGGCCAAAATCGAAGTCAGCCAAGTCGCCGAGCTCCTGAAAAAGCACAAGATCGAGCCCTCGATCCTCCGTGAAATCGTGCAGGAGATGAACGAGATCATCGCCCCCGCCGCCGACGAGGACATCAAGCCGCCACCGATGAAGAAGCAGTTTGTCGTCTTGCTGTCGGATCCGGCGGGCAAGCTGCCGGCGAAGGAACTGACCGGGTGGGTCGTCCAGATTCCGGAGAACGCCAGCCCCTACTCCACCACCGATCGCGTCTTCAAGGGCGCCTACGATTACAACGCCTCGAAGCGCGGCCGGCTCCTGCCGGTGAAATCAGTGGGCGAGGCGCTCGAGAGCACCTCCGCAAAATATTTCAAGGAGGCCGAGCTCTGGGTGAAAACCAAGACGCCGGTCGCCGTCGTGATCACCGACAACGTCCTGCCCAAAGACGAGCTCGCGGTCGAAAAAGTCGACCGCCGCCGCCGCCAGGAGGATTGACCGAACGCCTGGCGGGAGCCGCGCTGCCCTGCCGGCATCGATTCCCTGGAGGCGGGGTGCCCTCACCCCGCTTGATCGGATGCGACCGCCATGCCTCGCGGGTGAGGGCATTCCCACCGCCCGCGCGCCTTCGTCACGCCGGCAGCGCGGTCTTGATCCGCTCCGGGGTCATCGGCAGCTCGAGCAGCCGCGCCCCGGTGGCGTCGTGGATGGCGTTGGCCAGCACCGCGCCCATCACGATGATGGCGGGCTCGCCGCCGCCCTGCGGCGGCGAATCGTGCGCGTCGAGAATGATCGTCTCCATCTGCGGCAGCCACGAGAAGCGCGGGATCGCGTAGGAATCGAAGTTCGTGTCACGCAGGGCGCCGTCCTTGAACCGGATCCGCTCCGTGAGCGCATAGCCCAGGCCCATCATGATGCAGCTCTCCATCTGGAGCTTCGCGCCCTGGGGATTGATCACCAGGCCCATCTCCTGCACGCACATCACACGTTTCACGGTCACGTGGCCGGTCGCCTTGTCGACCGCGATCTCGCCAATCGTGGCCACGTATGTCCCGGAATCGAACCCGATCGCCACGCCCAGGCCCCGGCCGCTGCCGGGCACCGCCGGTTGCCAGCCCCACTCCTTCGCCACGGCCTCGAGGACCCGCCGGGCGCGCGGATCGGTGAGTTGGCGCAGGCGGAATTCGATCGGGTCGGCCTTGGCCGCTTTCGCCAGCTGGTCGATCTGCGACTCGCGGGCGAAGGCATTGGTATTGCAGCCGGGCGCCCGCCACGCTCCGACGCCGAAGGGATGAAAGCCCGGCGGCCCATTGAAGTTCCCGACGGCCCGAATGCGGCTGGCGGGCACGTCGTAGATGAGCTCCGACCCGCGGTCGCCGGCGAACCTCACCTCGTAGTCCCAGAATGCAATCCGGCCGCCGGCATCGAGCCCGGCGCCCACGTTCACCACGGCGGCCGGCCGGAACGTGTCGTTGAAGAATTCCTCCTCGCGGGTCCAGCGCACCTGCACCGGGCGCCCGGTCGCCTTGGCCAGGCGGGCGGCCTCCACCGCCTCGAGGTTGAAGGATTTTCCGCCGAAACCACCACCAACGTAAGGCGTGATCACGCGAACCCGGCTCACCGGCCAGCCGAGCGCCGCGGCGACTTCCGCCCGCGCGCCGAACGGATTCTGGGTCGAGGCCCACACGACCATGCGGTCGTCGACGATCTCGGCCAGCGCCGTGTGCGTCTCCATGGCGGCGTGCGCCACATAGGCGTTGAAATAGGTCGTCGCCACTGTCGTCATGGACAGGCTGCGCCCCGCTTCGAGATTGCCCGTCTGCTTGACCAGCCTCGCCTCCGGACCGACACGCGCCAGATGCTCGTAGATGGTGCGGTCGTCGGTGCGGAAGGGCGACGGCTCGAATTCCGCTTTCAGCCGGCCCAGCGCCTCCTCCGCCATGTCGGGCAGTTCATGCAGGACCGCGACGAGGCCGGGTTCCTGGACGAACACAAAGTCCTTGTCCGCCGCCAGCGCCGACGCATCGACCCGCAGGAGCTTCGCCCCGTGTGCGGGTGGGCGCAGGATGCTGGCGTAGAGCATGCCCGGCACGCGAATGTCGCCGGAATATTTGGCCGCGCCCATGACCTTTTCCCGAGCGTCCCGCCGGAACCGCGGCTGGCCCATCACCTTGAACTCCGACGGTTTCTTGAGGACCGGCGGCGCGGCCAGGTGGCGGTCGATCGCCTTGCCCTTGGTCAATTCGCCGTACGTGATGCGCCGGGTCGAATCCTTCGTGTCCTGGATCACGCCGTCGTGCACGACCAGCTGCGTGACGGGCACCTGCCACCGCTCAGCCGCCATCTCCAGCAGGACCGCCCGCGCCTCGGCCGCCGCCGCGCGCAGCTGCGGCCCGAATTGCCGGGTGGTCAACGATCCCCAGGTACCTTGGTCAAACGGGCAAAGATCCGTGTCGCCCATCACGATGTCGACGGCGTCAACCGAAACATCCAGCTCCTCGGCCAGCATCTGTGGCAGCGAGGTGACCGGGCCCTGTCCCATCTCGATCTTGCCGGTGAAGCAGGTCACGCGTCCGTCCTCGGCGATCCGCAGATAGGCATTGAAGTCCGTCGACGCCTTGGCGCGGGCGCCGGCCGCGACCGCCGAGGCGGCCTCCGATTGCTGCGCTCCCAGGTCCGGCAGGATGAACCAAACGACGAGCCCGGAGGCGCAATTCCGCAGGAACGCGCGCCGCGACGGGACCGCCGGCCCGCCCGGAGATTTCGAACCGATGCCTGGAGCGTGGGGGTTCATGCGTGGCCGGTGGCGCGCATCTCAGCCGCCGCCGTCAGGATGGCCTCCACGATGCGGACATGGGCGCCGCAACGGCACAGGTTCCGGTCCATGCCGGCGATGACTTCCTCGCGCGTCGGGTTCGGCTTCACCCTCAGAAAACTGTAGGCGGTCAGGATCATGCCCGGCGTGCAGAAGCCGCACTGGAGCGCGTCGTGCGCGATGAAGGCCTTTTGCAGCGGATGCAGTGCGCCGTCGCGGGCGAGACCCTCGATCGTGACCACGGCGCGACCGGCCGCCGCCTGCACCGGCGTGATGCAGGAGCGCACGGCCCGGCCGTCCAGCAACACGGTGCACACCCCGCACTGGTCAATGCCGCAGCCGTACTTTGGTCCCGTCAGGCCGAGCTCCGTGCGCAACACCCACAACAGGTTCCGGTCCGGTGCCACCTGGATCTGCACCGGCCGGTCGTTGAGCCGAAAGGCGATGGTCGTCATCATGAGCGCCGGGCGGATCGCCGCCCCGCTGCCAGAGAGTGCATCCTAGGCCCGGACGACTCCGGCCACTCTGCAACGATTGCCAAATGCCACGCGCCGGTTGCAGCCCGGGTGAGCCGGCCCGCCCGTCGGCGGACAGCAGCCGGTGGCGCGAGGCCGAGGCTTGGGAGTATTCCCGGTACGGGCCATCGGAGATTTCCCGAAACTGCCTTTCTGAACGTATTGTCAGTGCCCTCCGGTTGCGTTAGTGTCTGTGCACTTGGATTCTGGCCCGCTGTCCCCGGACCGCGATCGGCGCGTGCACCGGCGGTCCACCCCAGCCACCTTTCTATGACCGCAACCCAGCTAAACCTGAAAAGTCACCTGCCGCGGATCGGCATGGTATCCACCCACGGCTACGTGGCCGCCACGCCTCCGCTGGGCGCCGCCGACACGGGCGGCCAGGTGGTCTATGTCCTCGAGCTGTCGAAGAAGCTCGCGCAGCTCGGCTTTGAGGTCGACATCTGGACCCGGCGCTTCGAGGACCAACCCGAGATCGATGTCGTCAACGGCCGGGTCCGCGTCATCCGCATGCCCTGCGGCGGCGCCGAGTTCATTGGCAAGGAATATCTGGTCGAGCACCTCGTCGAGTGGTCCGAGCACGCGCTGCGCTTCATCAAGAAGCACCAGCTCCGCTACCAGTTTTTCAACAGTCACTATTGGGATGCCGGGTATGCGACCACCCGGCTGGCCGAGGCGCTCGACGTGCCTCACGTCCACACGCCGCATTCGCTCGGGCTCTGGAAAAAACAGCTCATGGAAAAGGATTTTCCGGAGGAGGCCGACCAGTTCGACAAGAAGTACAACTTCACGCAGCGCATCAACGAGGAGACCCAGCTCTACCGGCATTGCGACGAGGTCATCGCCACCACCCCGCCGCAGGTCGACATGATCGTCAACGACTACGGTGCGCCCGCGGAGCAGGTGCACATGATCCCACCGGGCTACGACGACAACCGCTTCTTCCCGATGTCGGGGGCCTCGCGCGAAGCGCTCCGCCAGCGCCTCGGCTTCGAGGGCAAGGTCGTGCTCGCCATCGGCCGGCTGGCGCGCAACAAGGGCTACGACCTGTTGATCGACGCCTTTTCGGTCGTTGCCCCGCGGATTCCCGACGCCCGGCTGCACCTGGCCGTCGGCGGCGCGCAGTTGAACGACAACGAGCAGAAGATCCTCGACGAGCTGAAGGCCCAGGTCGACACCCTGGGCCTCAAGGACCGCGTGAAATTCAGCGGGTTTGTCGCCGACGCGGACCTGGCCAACCACTACCGCGCCGCGGATGTTTTCGTGCTCAGCAGCCGCTACGAGCCCTTCGGCATGACGGCCATCGAGGCCATGGCCTGTGGCACCCCGACCGTGGTCACGACCCATGGGGGCCTGTATCGCGCGCTCACGTTCGGCCGCCACGCGCTGTACGCCGACTCGTTCGACAAGGAGGACCTCGGCATCTCCGTCGTCAAGGTGCTGCGACATCCCCGGCTGTGGACCCGACTCTCCCGCATGGGCGCGCACAAGGCGCGCAGCCTCTTCACCTGGACCGGCATCGCCCAGCAACTGGTCAGCCTGATCGAGGAACGCGCCACCGCCCTCGCCTTCACCGACAACGAATGGGACGAGCCGTGGAATGACGGGGACTGAAGGCCGCATGACCTCGTCCCATGACCATCCTCGTTCGGTGCTCGGCCGGATCACGGCTTCGTACCCGCGCATCCACCGGATCCTGGTGCCGCTCGATTTTTCCGGCAAATCCCGCCAGGCGCTTCGCTACGCCGTGCCGCTCGGCCAGAAATTCTCCGCCCGGATCCACCTCGTGCACGTGCTCGCCGAACCGGCCAAGTCGGAGCAGGCGCAGCTGCCCGCCCGCCGGCACGAGGCGATCAAGCGCCTCGGCCAGATGTCGCAGCAACTCCTGCCGCCGCGGCTCCGCGCGGAGAATGCGGTCCTGGTCGGCCGGCCCGCCGAGCAGATTCTCGCCCTGGTCGAAAAGAACAGCATCGACCTGATCGTGCTGACGACCAAGGGGCGCGCCGGACTCAAACGCGCGCTGATCGGCAGCACGGCGGAGGCGATCATGCGGAGCGCCCGCTGCCCGGTATTGTCGGTCCGCCGCTTCTGAACCGAACCCGCGCGCGGCCAGAAGTACCACCCGAGCGCACCCCACCGCAGGGCGGCGGGCACCACGCTGCTCCACATTCGAAGCATCGCCCCATCGGCACCAGCCGAACGGACGCACGCGCCGGTAGAAGTCCCGCAGGTGCGGTTGGCCGCCCAATGGATGGGTTGCATACCCAACGAAATTCGGTCAATCTAACAGCCTTGTCGCGCGTAATTTCCTTACCCCCGTGACAGATTCCGCCGCCGGCGGTCTTATAGGTACATCTCCGCCCTGCCACGCTATGGAAACGAACGCCAGCCCATCGAGCCCTCCGCCACCGGTCCGCCTGTTTTCGTCCGACCTTGACGGCACGCTCCTCGGCAATCCCGAGTCGTCGGCCCGTTTTCGCGCCGCTTGGAATGCGATGGACGCCGCGGCGCGGCCGCTGCTGGTCTACAACACGGGCCGGCTGGTGGACGATCTGCGGCGGTTCGTGACAGAGGGAACGCTGCCGGAGGCGGATTATTACATCGGCGGCGTCGGCACCCAGGTCTTCGATGTCCGCGCCGGCCGGATGCTCGTCGAGTTCCATGAGCACCTGAAGCAGGGCTGGGACATCGACAAAGTCCGCGAAATCGTCTCGCGCCATCCCGCGATCCGGCCGCAACCGGATGAGTTCCAGCACGAGTTCAAATCGAGCTGGTTCTATGATCGTGCCCCGCGCGGCGCGATCCGCGAGCTCCGGGAGAAACTCACCGCCGCGGGGCTCTCCATCAACATCGTCTATTCCAGTTCGCGGGACCTCGACATCCTGCCGCGCAACGCCACCAAGGGCGGCGCCTTGCTCTGGCTCTGCGATCGCCTGCAGATTCCGCTCGAGTCCGTGCTCGTGGCCGGCGACACCGGGAACGATTCGTCGATGTTTCGCCTGCCCGGCGTCCGCGGCATCATCGTCGAAAACGCCCTCCCCGAACTTTACGAAGCCACGGTTGAAATGCCGACCTATAGCTCGCGCCAGATCCTGGCCGACGGCGTGCTCGACGGGCTCTGTCACTACGGTGTCATCTGCGTCCTGCCCGACAAGGAACTGACGAGCGCCAAACGGTCCGAGCTGGCCCCGGGCTTCCAGATGCTTTTCTCCGGCATGAAGCTCGGGTCGCTGTCGGAATCCGAAAAGGAGTTCCTTCGCGTCGCCTACGAGAAGGCGCTCGTGGCCCTGCGCAAGAACATCACCCCGCTGGGGTTTTCCGCCTGCTCGCTCGCGGACAACACCGTCACCGGCACGGACGTGAACTACCGCAGCGTCTGGGCGCGCGACGGCGCCATCACCGTCTGGAACACCTTGTTCCTGCCCGACCCCGACATTCGCGCGGCCCAGCTCGCGACGCTCGAGACCCTGCTCAACGCCACGTCCCCGACTGGCCAGATTCCCTCCAACGTCCGCATTGATGATGGTCTCCCCGACTATTCCGGCGTCGGCAACATCGCCTCGATCGACAGCGGGCTGTGGGTCATCATCGCGATCTACAATTACGCGGCCCGCACCGGCGACCATTCGCTGCTCTACCGCCATGCCAGCCGGCTCCAGTCGATCATGAACTGGCTCAGCGCGCAGGACTCGAACAACGACGGGCTCCTCGAGATTCCCGAGGCCGGCGACTGGACCGACCTCTTTGGGCGGAGCTACAACGTGCTCTACGACGAGGTCCTCTGGTTCCGGACCAATGTCTGCTATGGACGCATCCTCGAGCTCATGGGGCACTTCGACCAGGCGGCCGATTATCTCCGGTGGTCGCAACGCATCCGCGCCCGGCTGCTTGAGACCTTCTGGCCGACCACGAGTGCCGCCAACGAGCAGCCGCGCCAGAATCGCTTTGCCGACCGCCAGTCCGGCCTGGGCGACACCCAATACCTGCTGGCGGAAATCACCCCTTTTTCGTTCAGCTGGCGTTGCGACACCTACGGCAACATCCTCGCCTTCCTGATGAACCTGCTCGATGTCGACCGCGCGCGGATCGCGTTTCGCTTCATGTGGGGCGTCGGGGTCAACCAGCCGTGGCCCGTGGCCAACCTTTATCCGGTGGTGCAGGCCGGAGATCCCGACTGGCGCGCCTATTACACGGTCAACCTTTTGAACCTGCCCCATCATTACCACAACGGCGGCGTCTGGCCGTTCATTGGCGGCATGTGGGTGCGCTTCATCCACCGTTTGGGCTTCCATGAAGTTGCCTGCCGCGAACTCGTCCGGCTGGCACAGCTCAACCAGCTCGGCCGCGACCACGAGTGGGAATTCAACGAATGGGCGCACGGCCAGACCGGGCGGCCCATGGGCAAGGCCTTCCAGGCCTGGTCGGCCGCGGCCTTCATCCGCGCCTGCCACGAGGTCGGCGCCGAACCCTCCGCCCAGCGCGATGAGTGAGGGTTTGCCGGTCGTCTGCTTCGGCGAAATCCTCTGGGATTTCCTGCCACGTGGGTTGTTTCCCGGCGGGGCGCCGTTCAACGTCGCCTACCACCTGCACTGCCTCGGGGTGCGCGCCCATCTCGTCTCGCGCGTCGGCCGCGACCTCCTCGGCGCCGAGCTCCGGCGCCGGCTGCAAGCGTGGCATCTCGAGACCGACGGCGTCGGCCGCGACCCGCAGCGTCCCACGGGCTATGTCACCGCCACGCTGGGCCGCTCCGGCGACGCCCATTACCAGATCACGCGCCACGTGGCCTGGGACCACATCGTGGCCGGGCGGGACCAGCTCCGCGTGGCCGCCCGGGCCAAGGCGCTCGTGTTCGGTTCCCTGGCCCAGCGTGCCGCGGCCAACCGGGCGGCGTTGGCTCGCCTGCTGGACGCGCTCCCGTCGGGAGCCGAGCGCGTCTTCGACGTCAACCTGCGGCCGCCGCACGATGATCTCGGCCGCGTCGAGAAACTCGCGCGGCGCGCCACGCTGCTGAAGCTCAATGCCGGCGAAGCCGCGCGCCTCGCTGGCCAAAAGCCGGCCGCCGGCCGCGAAGCGGCGCATGCCCGCGCGCTCGCCGCGCGCACCGGCTGCCGCACGGTGTGCGTTTCAGCCGGCGCCCGCGGCGCGGGCATCCTTCACCGCGGCGCATGGCATTGGGTGGCCGGACGGCGGACGGCCGTGCGCGACACCATCGGCGCGGGCGATGCCTTCCTGGCCGGCCTGCTGGCCGGCCTCCTGCTGCACCGGGAGTCGCCCGTGGCCGCGCTCCGCCGCGCCTGCCGCCTGGGCGAATATGTCGCCGCCCGCGACGGCGCCACGCCGCCTTACGCCTGCGACAAACGCGGCCTGCCGGTCGCCCCGCCGTGACGTCGCTCGACCTCAGGCAACTGGCCGGCGACCTCGATGTCGGGCACTTGCTGGAATACCCGCTCGTGAAGGTCGGCGGCTCGGCCTTCACGCTGATCAGCCTGTTCACCCTGGTGTTCTGGATCGTCGGCCTGGTGCTGTTGAACAGCCTGCTGCGCCGCCTCATCGTCCAGCGCCTGCTCGCCCGGACCCGGCTGGACCCGGGCGTCCGCTTCGCCGTCACCCGCATCATCGGCTACACGTTCATGACCCTCGGGGTCTACGTCGCGCTGCTGGTCAACGGCGTCAACTTGAGCTCGCTCGCCGTCATCGCCGGCGCCCTCGGCGTCGGGCTCGGCTTCGGCCTGCAGAACATCGTCGAGAACTTCGTCAGCGGACTGATCATCCTCGCCGAGCGCCCGATCGCGATCGGCGACCGCATCGAGGTGGCGGGCGTCGCGGGCCGGGTGCAGCACATCGCCCTGCGCAGCACCACCGTCGTCACCAACGACAACATCTCGATCATCGTGCCGAATTCCGACCTCGTGACCCAGTCGATCACCAACTGGAGCCACGGCGACCCCAAGGTCCGCCTGCGCATCCCGATCGGCGTCGCCTACGGCAGCGACCCGGAACAGGTCCGCCGGGTGTTGCTCGGCGTGGCCGCGGCGCATCCCGACGTCCTGAAGGTGCCCGAGGCTGCGGTCTTCTTCGACGCATTCGGCGACAGCTCGCTGAACTTCGAGCTGGCCGTCTGGACGACCGACCGCGCCTTTGCGCCCCGGCGTTTCCGCAGCGAGATCAATTTCGCCATCGAGAAGGCCCTCCGCGAGCATGGCATCGAGATTCCGTTCCCGCAGCGCGTCGTCCACCTGCGGCCCGCGCCGCCGGCCTCGTGACCGGATTTTGGCTTGGCCGTTGCGCGGCGCCGTCACCTGGCAACCTGAAAGGCCCGCCGGCATTCGATGCTCGCCTCGATGCGCCCCGCCACCGACGATTTTCGCGGTGACCTGGCCCATGTACATCGTACTCGGCGTGCTCGCGCTGACGTTCCTGCTCATCGCCGCGGAGAAGCTGCGCGCCGAGCTGGCCTCGATCGGCGCGTGCTGCCTGCTGCTGGTCACCGGCGTGCTGTCGCCGGCCGAGGCCTTCCCGCTGTTCGCCAACGAGGCCATCGTCACGGTGGGCGCGATGTTCGTGCTCAGCGCCGCCCTCGAGCGCACCGGGGCGATCGAGGCGGTCTCGCGCGCGCTGCAGGTGCTGCCGCTCCGGAATGAAACGCTGGTGCTGTGCGTCGTGCTGCCCCTGGCGCTGGCCATTTCGGCCTTCGCCAACAACACGCCGGTCGTCGCCGTGTTCATGCCCATCATGATGGCGATCGCACGGGAACGGGGCCTGGCGGCGTCGAAGTTGCTCATCCCGCTTTCCTTCACCTCGATCCTGGGCGGCTCCTGCACCCTGATCGGCACGTCCACCAACCTCGTGGCCAGCGCCGTGGGCAGCCGCCTCGGGCTCGCCCCAATCGGGCTGTTCGAACTGGCGCCCGTCGGCCTGCTCCTCGCCGCGATCGGCCTGGCCTACCTGCTGCTCTGCGCGCCCCGGCTCCTGCCCGTGCGCGAGACCGTGACCGCCAAGCTCGCGCGCGGGGCGAAACGGCAATACCTCACCGAGGCGTTCGTGCCGGCCGGCTCGAGCCTCATCGGCCTGCAAGCGAAGGAGGCCCTGGCCCGGTCGCTGCCGCGGGCGCACCTGGTGGAGGTGATCCGCCACGACAAGAACGCCGACCACCAGCCCGAGCGCGTGCGGCTCGAACCGGGCGACCGCCTGCGGGTGCACGTGGATGCCGACGGCGTGGCCGCCATCAAGACCCGGCGCGGCCTCGATCTCCATGCCAGCCAGACGGTCGATCTCGCGCTGGGCGACACCGAGGAGACGCGCCTGTTCGAATGGGTCGTGGGCCCCCATTCGACCTATGCCGGCCGGACGATTGCGGAGACCGACATCCGGCGGCGCTTCGGCGTCGCCGTGCACGCGCTGCACCGCGCCGGCGAGAACATGCGGGATCATTTCGACACCATCCCGCTGCACACGGGCGACGTGTTGCTGATCGAGTCCGGACCCGGCGAATTCGCCGCCCTCAATACCGACGGCGAATTGCTGCCCCTCGCCGGCGGCCGCCAGCCGCTGCGCTGGAGCAAGCGCTGGCTGACGGGCGGCATGATGGTCGCGGTGGTCGCGCTGGCGGCCCTGCGCATCCTGCCGGTTTCCGTCGCGGCGCTGATCGCCGCCGTGCTCGTCGTGGCGTTCGGCTGCCTCAAGGCGGAGGAGGCCTACCGCGCGATCGACTGGTCGGTGCTTTTCCTGATCGGCGGCATGCTCGTGATCGGCGCGGCGCTGGAGCAAACCCACACCGTCGACGTCGCGGCCCGCTTCGTGACGAGCCATGCCACCGCGCTCGGGCCCCGCATGATGCTCAGCCTGATGATCCTCGCCGGCTCCGTCCTGACCAACTTCCTCTCGAACAATGCGGTGGCCGCGCTGCTGGTGCCGCTCGCGGTCGAAACCGCCCGCCAGCTGCACGTGGATCCGCGCCCGTTCCTGATGGGTGTCACCTTTGGCGCCTCCGCCTGCTTCGCGACCCCCATCGGCTACCAGACGAACACGCTGGTTTTCAGCGCCGGCGGCTACCGGTTCGGGGACTTCATCCGGCTGGGCCTGCCGCTGAATGTGCTGCACTGGGCGGTCGCCAGCCTGCTGATCCCGATTTTCTGGCCCCTGGGCTGAGGGCGGCCTCAGGGGTCGGCGGCAACCCGCGACCTTTCCGGCAGGACCAGGCTGAAGCAGCTTCCGCCCGTCGGCACCCCCTCGACCTCGAGGCGGCCGCCCATGATGCGCAGGTAGGCCTTGGTGATCGCCAGCCCGAGGCCAAATCCTCCCTCGACGCGCACGCGCGAATCATCGACCCGATAAAAGCGCTCGGCGAGCTGCGCGCGCTGGCCGGGCGGAACCCCCGGGCCTTCGTCGATCACCGCGATGCGGCACTCGCCGCCCGCGCGCTCCACGACCAGCCGGATGGTGGACCCGGCCGGGCTGTACTTCATGGCGTTGTCGATCAGGTTGTGCAGCGCGGGGCGGAGCAGCACCGGGTCGGCCAGCGCGTCGCAGGCCTGCGCCTTGATCACAATCTGCTGGTTGCGATTTTCGGCGAGGATCCCGAGCTCGGCGACACACGCCGCCACGAACTCGTCCAGGCGGACTCGTTCGGCATGAACCTCCCTCGCCCCGCCTTCCGCGCTCGCCAGTTCGAGCAGGCGTTCGACCAATTGGTGCAACCGCTGCGCCTCCTCAAGCATGCTGCCGATGATCTCCCGATATTCTTCCACCGACCGGCTGCGCTGCAAACCGACCTCACCCACGCTGCGCAAGGTGGTGAGCGGGGTCCGCAGTTCATGGGAGGCGTCGGCCACGAACCGGTCGAGCGTGCGGAACGAATCCTCCAGCCGCGCCAGCGTCCGGTTGAAGGCTGCGGCCAGCCGGCCGAGTTCGTCCTCGGCATCCCCGACCGGCAACCGCGAGGCCAGGCGGTCCGCCGTGATGCCCTCCGCCTCGGCCACCATCCGCTCGAGCGGTTTCAGCCAGCGGCGGGTGATGAGGTAGCCACCGGCCACGAGGAGCGCAATGACGACCGGGAGCAACGCCAGGATGATCAGCAGGAGCGCCCCGAGGGCGTCGGCGGCGGGCTGATGGATGCCCATGACCCGGATCATCCAGGTCTGGTCGCGCCCCGGCACCTTGAACGGCGTCGAAAACGTGCGGAGGCGGAGGTCGGGTGCGACCCGGAAAACCGACAGTGTGTCCGAGCCCCGCGCGGGTGCGGTCGGCACCCGGCTGATCCGGCTGCGCGCGAACGGCCAGAGCCGGCTCACGAGCTGGCCGTGTTCGTCCCATAGTTCGAACCAGGGATCTTCCGAATTCCAGCCCCGGCCCCGCGCGATCAGTTCGCCGTCCCAGTACAGCTGGTTGTGGTCGTCTATCTTCAGGCGCTGCTGGATCTCGGTCAGGTCCTGTTGCAGCGCCTCGTTGAGCGGGGCCGCCATGCGCTGGGCCACGAACAGGTAGAGCGTGGCGCTGAAGGCCGTGAGCAGCAGGGTGCCGCCCATGCCGTACCAAAGCGCCAGCCGAAAGCGCAACGGACGGTGGCGCCACCAGCCTCTCATGCGCCGACCGGTCCCATGCGGTAGCCGATGCCCCGCACGGTGTGAATGAGGGGCTCGACTTCGCCCGCATCGATCTTTCGGCGCAGGCGCATGATCTGGACATCGATCACATTGTCGAGCGATGTGAATCGCCGCGCCTGTTTCCACACCTCGCGCTCCAGCATCTCGCGCGTGACGTTCTGCCCCTGGTAACGCATGAGGTACTCGAGGATGTCGACCTCGCGGGGGGTCAATGCAATCTCGTTGCCCGCGCGCGTGGCGGTCCGCGTTCGGGTGTCGAGGCGCAGGTCGCCGCAGGCCAGCGCCGAGCCGGTGCTGAGCACGGGCCGCCGCAGCAGCGCCCGGCATCGGGCCAGCAGCTCGGCGAATGCAAACGGCTTGGCCAGGTAGTCGTCGGCCCCGCCGTCGAGGCCCGCCACGCGGTCGTCGAGCGAAGTGCGCGCCGTGAGCAGGAGCACCGGCACGTGATTGCCGCGCGCCCGCAAGTGCCGCAGCACGTCGAGGCCGTCCTTGCCCGGCAACATCCAGTCCAGGATCACCAGGTCGAGGGTGGCTTGGTCACTCGCGGCCACGGCCTCGTCGCCGTTGGTGGCGGTGAGCACCTGCCAGCTTTCCAGGCGCAGCCCCTCCGCGACGGAATCGCGGGTTTTCCGCTCGTCCTCCACGACGAGCACGCGGGGATTGGCGCCGATGGCGGTCATGTCGCAACTCGGATGGGAATCGTGCGCCATCATCGATTCCAGATTTGGCGCCGGTTACAATCGCGAATCAAATGACGGCCCGGCCGCGGTCCCGACGCCGCCAGCACGCGGCCGCAATCGTCCCTGCCAGCAAAAGCGCCCCGTAGCTCGCCGGCTCCGGCACCGGGGTGATCTGGGAATCGTAGGCCTGCCATTTGGTGTCTGCCGTTGTCCAGCCCGCGAAACCGACCTGGCTCAGCGGCGGAGTCTGCGGCGCGTAAGCCGTGTGGCTGTAGAAATAGTCCGCCGCATCGGTCCAGTTCTGCACGGTGAGCGTGATGCCGGCCGCATCGACGGCGACCGCGTTTGCATCCAGGACCGAATCGGTGGAAGCGTCGAAATCGACGGTCGAACTCGCGGAAACATCGAATGAACCGATCGTCAGGGCGTGGCCGGCGAGCTCGAGGGTGCCGCCATCGAGCCGGATGTTCAGCCCGGTGTTGCTGAAATCCGCCGCCAGGCGGAGGGTGGCACCGGCGCCCACAACGACTTCCCCGCGCCCGGCAAAGGCGCCGGCGAAGGTGCTGATGCCTTGGGTCAGCACGAGGCGTCCGGTGCCAGTGGCGCCGAAGTCCACGATGCCCGTGCCGTCCAGGCCGCCGATGGCGTCGGCTTGGTCGTTCAGCCTGAGACTGCCGCCGGCGGCCACGTTGATCCGGCCCGCATCGTTGAAAACGTTCGATGCCGCCAGCACGATGGCCCCGGCGTCGATCGAAGTCGTCCCGGTGTAGGTATTGGCCCCGCCCAGCACCAGGTTGCCGGCGCCCTGTTTCGTCAGCTGGCCGCTTCCGGTGTCGATCCGGCCGCTGAGGGCGATATCCCCGACCGCGCTGATCGTGAGGTCGCGGTTGAGCCCGGTCAGGTCGGAGGCCACCGCCAGTCCGCCGCTGCCCGTGGTGCGGATGGTTGCGCCGGCCTGGAACTGCAGCGTGGCGATCGAGATGACCTGGTCGCTGCCCGACAGGTTCTCGATGAACCCGGAGCTTCCATTGCCGATCCGGAGCGTGCGCGCGCCGTTGTCGTCGTGGACCCCGTAGCCGGCGGCGGTGGCACTGAACCGGAGCCCTCGCACCGTGTAGCTGTCGCTGTTCAGCTCGGGGTCGAGCTGGCCGCCGGTCCCGAACTGGGCAATCTCGTTGCCCGTATTGGGGCGATTGTTGCCCGACCAGTTGGCGTTGCGGCTCCAGTTCCGGTCCCAGTTGCTCGTCCAGGTGCGCACCATCTGCGCGTTGGCCGAGCCGATCAGGAGGACACCCAGAAGCATGGTCGGCAGGGTTCTCACGCCGGCATTGTCGCCGAAAGTCAACGGGGACCACTATCCCAACCGCCTGAATATATCGTCAGAGTCCGGGCCGGCGCCCCCGGCTCCCGCCGGTCAATTCAGGCCGAATGCTTCCGGCTTGAAGCCGCGCGCCTTCAACGCCGCGGCGACCGCGCCCAGGTCGAGCCGGGCGCCCGGCCGGATGCCGTTCTGGCGATACCAGCCCTGGTTCATCTCGAGGCAGAACTGGATCTCCCGGCTGTGCGACGAAACCGTGCGTTCATCGTGCGGATACATCGGATAGATCTCCTTCAACACGCCTTCGTGGTCGAAATAGCCGATGTCGAGCGGGATTTCCGTGTTCCGCATCCAGAACCCCATGGGCTGCGGCCGGTCGAAGACGAACAGCATGCCCTCGTCAGCGGCCATCGCGGGCCGGAACATGAGGCCCTTCTGCTGCTCCTCGGCGCGGACCGCGAGCTGCAGTCGCACCGTGCGGTCGCCGACCTTGATCGTGAACCAGTCCTCCACGGTCTTGTTCCCCGCGTCGGCCGGCGGCGTGGCGCGGCCGCACCCGGCCAGCGCAAGTGCAACCAGCACGACCAACGGGCGGAGGCGGCGGACGAAGGAAAACATTTTTGCGTTTTGCTGGGTTTACTGGCTAATGCCCGCCCAGCCCAACTCAACCCTACACTGCAGTGAAGAAACCCGTCCCCGCTCCCCTGCTCTACGCCGACACCCACTCCAGCCCCGACATGCTGTATTTCGGCCGCGTCGTGGTCCATGATCCGTTCATCGCTCTCGGCGTGCGCGGAAGGAAGATCACCGTCCAAAGCGCGCTCGAATTCGGCCGCGTCCGCCGGACGAGCGAATTCGACGCGGTGCTCTCGCGCGAGGCCCTGCTCGAACGCGCGCAGGAGCTGTACGGGCCCAAGGCCGGCGTGGCGGAGATCATCGCGGTCGTCGCCGCGCGCTATGGGCTGCGCCATTTCCGCGTGCCGGATGACTTCCCCGCCAGCCTCTACGTGAAGCTCACCAAGCTCGGTCTCCGGCTGCAGTTTGCCGACGGTCTCCTTTTCCCCGAGCGGGAAATCAAGACGCCATGGGAAGCCGGCTGCATCCGCGAAGCCAACCGGCTGTGCTCGATCGGCTACACCGCGGCCGAGAAGGTGCTGCGGGCGGCGCGCATTCGCGGGCGCAAGCTCTTCTACCAAGGACGACCTCTTACGTCGGAACGCCTGCGCTTCGCCCTCGAGGTCGCCATCCGGGAACACGGCGGCAACCCGCAGGACACCATCGTGGCGGGCGGCGACCAGGCTTGCGACCCGCACGAGGTTGGCTCCGGCCCGCTGCGCCCGCACGAGCTCATCATCATCGATGTGTTCCCGCGCGTCGACCGGACCGGCTATTACGGCGACATGACCCGCACCTACCTGAAGGGCCGGGCTTCCGACGCGCAACGCCGGCTCGTGGCCACGGTGCGCGAAGCCCAGCGGCGGGCCACCAAGGCGATCCGCGCCGGCGTGGATGGCCGCGAGGTGCACAAGACGGTGACCGATTGGTTTGACGCCGCCGGCTATGAGACGCGCCGGGGCCAGGGCGGCTCGGTCGGTTTCTTCCATGGCACCGGCCATGGGCTCGGGCTCGCGGTCCATGACCCCGGTCGCATGTCGGCGACCGTGCCCTACCCCCTGAAGAACCGATCGGTGCTCACGGTCGAGCCCGGCCTCTATTATCCCGGGCTCGGCGGCTGCCGGTGGGAGGACGTCGTGTGGGTGACGCCCACCGGCACGAAGCCGCTTTCGAAACATCCGTACAACTGGGAAATCCGCTAATTTCTCCCACCCCATGACCAAACCAGTCCACGTTCGTTTGTTCCTCACTCTCGCGCTCCTTGCTCCCCCGGCGTTGCGGGCCCAATCCGCCGATGCCTACGTCGTCGTGCGCGCCCCGGTTCTCGCCCTGACCCATGCCCGGGTGATCGACGGCCTCGGCCATCCGGCGCGCGAGAACCAGACCGTGATCGTCCGCGACGGCCGCATTGCGGCGGTCGGCGACGACGCGAGCGTGACAATTCCGGCGGGCGCGGTCGTGCGCGATCTCGCCGGCAAATCGCTGCTGCCGGGCTTCGTGATGGCCCACGAGCATTTGTTCTACTCCTCGTTCATCCGCGGCCCGCTTCACATCAATGAAATGGAGTACTCGTTCCCGCGGCTGTACCTGGCGGCCGGCATCACCTCGGCGCGCACCACCGGCAGCGTGGAGCCCTACACCGACCTGCAGCTCAAGGAAAACATCGACGCGGGCACCGCGCCGGGACCGAAGCTCCACCTCACTGCGCCGTACGTCGACGGCATCGGCACCGGCGTCACCCAGATTCGCCCGGTCAAGGATGCCGCCGCTGCCGTGCGCATGGTGAACTATTGGGCCGACGAGGGTTTCACCTCCGTCAAGGTCTACCTCAGTCTGCCGCGCGATGTCATGGCGGCCACGATCGATGCGGCGCATAAACGCGGGATGCAGGTGACCGGGCACCTCGGTCGCGTCAGCTACGCGGAAGCGGCGGCGCTGGGTATCGACAACCTCGAGCACGGCTTTCTCGCCGCCACCGACTTCGTCTCGGGCCGCCAGGAGGGCGATCCGGCGAATCCCGCGAACATCTACCGGAGCTTCGAGGCTTTGGACGTCGACTCGCCCGCGGTCAACCACCTGATCAACCTGCTCGTCGACCACCACGTGGCCGTCACCTCCACGCTGGCGATCTTCGAGACTTTCACCCCCGGCCGCCGGGTCGACGGCCCGGCGGAACTGGACACCATGGCCCCGCCCTTGCGCGAGACGTACCTGACGCGCTGGTCGGGCGTCAACGTCCGCAACAACGAGTCCATGCGCAAGGCCTTCGCGAAGGACCTCCAGCTCGAGTTGAAATTTTTCCGCGCGGGCGGCCTGCTCGCCGTCGGCACCGATCCGACTGGTTATGGCGGCTGCCTCGCCGGTTATGGCAGCTGGCGCGCCATTGAACTGCTCGTCGAGGCCGGGCTGACGCCGGTGGAGGCCATTCAGGTTGCCACCAGCAACGGCGCCCGGTTGCTCAAGATCGACCAGGCAACCGGCAGCATCGAAGCCGGCAAGGCTGCCGACCTGATCGTGGTGGCGGGAAATCCCGCGCAGGACATCGCCGACATCCGCAAAACCGAGGTCGTCTTCAAGGACGGCGTCGGCTTCGACTCGCGCAAGCTTTTCGACGACGCCAAGGGCCTGGTCGGCGTGCAGTGACATGCCCGAGCTGGCGGAGGTCGAGTTCTATCGCAAGCGCTGGAGCGCCGGCCACGGCGATCGCGTCGTCGCGGTGCGGCTGCACGCGGGGAAGAAGGTCTTCCGCCATTGCCGTACCGCGGCCTTGAAGCGAGGGCTGGTGGGCGCGCGGCTCCTCGCCTCCGCGGCTGCGGCCAAACAGATGCTGTTTCGTTTCTCCGGCGGCAACTGGCTTGGTCTCCATCTCGGCATGAGCGGCGAACTGCGCGTCGAGGCGTCGGACTATGTCGCGACCAAGCACGATCACTTCATCCTTGTGCAAGCCCGCCGGCAGCTGGTGTTCAACGATCCCCGAATGTTCGGCGGGGTGCGGTTTCATCACGGGCCCAAGCCGCCCGCGTGGTGGACGCGGATTGCGCCCGCTATCCTGTCGCCCGCCTTCACGGTCGCGGCCGTCGCCACCTTCTGCCGCCGCCGCCGTAGAGCGCCGATCAAGGCGGTGCTGCTGATGCAGGAGCGATTCCCCGGCATCGGCAACTGGATGGCGGACGAGATCCTGTGGCGGGCGGGGATCCACCCCCGGCGGCCCGCCGGTTCGTTGGGCCCGGCCGAGGTGCGCGCGCTGCACCGCGAATGCCGGCGCGTCTGCCGGCTGGCTCTGGACACCATTGCCGGCCGCGGCCGCCGGCTGCCACCGGAGTTGAACCGGAACATTCCGCGCTCCTGGCTCTTCTGGCATCGCTGGGAGGACGGCGGGCGCTGCCCGCGCACCGGCGCGCGGCTCGTGCGCGAGGAAATCGGCGGCCGCACAACTTGCTGGTCGCCCGGCCGGCAACGGCTACGCTGATCGCATGCCGGCCAAGGTGCGACTCGATGAACTGCTGGTGACGCGCGGTCTCGCGCCCAGCCGGGCCCAGGCCAAGGCGCTCATCATGAGCGGCCGCGTGCGCCGGGGGACCGAACGCCTCGACAAACCCGGCCGGGAGTACCCGGACGACCTGGCGGTCACGATCGAGCAGCCGCCTCGTTTCGTCGGCCGCGGGGGCGAAAAGCTGGCGGCGTACCTCGGGCAGTTCCCGCTCGATCTTGCCGGGCGCCACGTGCTCGACGTCGGCGCCTCGACCGGCGGCTTCACCGATTGCGTCCTGCAAGCGGGCGCGGCCTCCGTCACCTGCGTTGACGTCGGCTTCGGCCAGTTGCACGAAAAGCTCCGGCGCGATCCCCGCGTCACAAACCTCGAGCGGATCAACGCCCGCCATCTCCAGCCGGGCGACCTGCTGCGCGCGGCCTACGACGTCGTGGTGATGGATTTGTCGTTCATTTCCCTGCGGGTCGTGCTGCCGGCGGTGTGGCCGCTCCTTTCCCCTGGCGGGGCCTTGGTCGCGCTGGTCAAGCCGCAGTTCGAGGCCGGCAAGGCCGAGGTCGACCGCGGCGGCGGCGTGATCCGGGACGACGCCGTGCGGGAGCGGGTCCGGTCCGAGGTGCGGGATTTCGCGCTCCGGGAACTCCCGGGCGCCGCGCTGCTCGGCGAGATGGAGTGCCCGGTGCACGGGGCCGACGGCAACCGGGAGTTCCTGCTCGGCCTGCGGCGCGGCTAGAGGCGTCGGATTTCGTCCGTGGCCGCGCTTTAGCCGCAGGCGAAAGCGTGGCCGGGAGCGGTGCCACCCCGTCGCTGGGCTCCCCCCGCGGCAACGGCCTTGTTCAACCCCCGGCCGCCCGCCCGGCCCCGTCCGAATCCGGTTCGACATTCGGCGGCTTTCGTGTGCAGTTACCGTCCCGCCGCCGCATGAAGCCGTTTCGGAAACTCGCCTTCGTCTACAACTCCAGCAAGCCCGGCGCCGCCGAACTGGCGCGCGAGCTGATCGAGTTGGCGCGCGGCGCCGGCGCCACCCGGATGCGATTGGCCAGCGATCGCACGTTGACGCGCCAACACTTCAAGGGCTGCGACGCCTGCTGCGTGATTGGCGGCGATGGCACGCTGCTGGGCGCCGTGCGCGGCGCAGCCCTCGAGGACATTCCCATCATCGGCGTCAACCACGGCAGCCTCGGCTTCTTGACCACGTTTTCCGCCGACGAGGCGCGCGCCCAGTTCGCCGCCCTCGTGGGCGGCAGCTACCGGATCGCCCGGCGCGCCCTGCTCGAATGCAGCACCGGCCCGGGCCATCGCGACATCGCGCTCAACGACGTGCTGATCAAAAACGAGACGAACTCGCGGCTCGTCCGCCTCGAGGTGTTCGCCGACGACCGGCTGGTCACGGACTATTATTGCGACGGCGTGATCTTCTCCACCCCGACCGGCTCGACCGCGTACAACCTCGCGGCCGGCGGACCGATCATCCATCCCGATGCCGGCGTGATCGCGATGACTCCCATCTGCCCGCACACGCTAAGCAACCGCACGATCATCTTCCGCGACAATGTCCGGCTCACGGTGTTCAACCGCAGCGACGATTCCCACTTGTTCGTCGCCATGGACGGCCAGAGGAACTCCGTCCTGGCGAAGGGCTCGCCCATCCACATCACCATCGCGGAGCGCACGCTGGCGCTGGCGCAGCGGCGCAGCTACTCGCACTTCGAGGTGATGCGCGCCAAGCTCAAGTGGAGCGGCGGCTTTGCGGAGAAAAGGTAGGCCCGGCGGTTCGGCCGGGCCCCGGGTGATGGCGGCGGGTCAGTTCGCGGCCCCGTCCTTGGCGGCTTTCTTCGCGTCGCGTTCCGCCTTCCGCGCCGCGCGTTCGGCCTTCTTCTCCTCGCGCGCTGTTTCCTCGTCGGCCTTCATCTTCGCCTTTTCCGCGTCGTCGAGCTTGCCGTCGCCGTTGGCGTCGTACTTCTCGAGGGCGATCTTCCGGTGTTCCTCGCGGGTCTTTTTCGCCTTGGCGGTGGCCTCCTCGCGGGCCCGCGCCCGCTCCTCGTCGCTGAGTTTGCCATCGTTGTCCGCATCGAATTTCTCCTGCGCCTTCGTCAACTTCTTCGTGGGCGCGGACTCGTCGGCCCGGCTGACGGCGGGAACCGTCGCCAGGGCAAGCGCCAGCAGGGCCGGCGCGAATGTCAACTTGGGGTGAAGCACTTTCATGGTGCGGGCGAGCAAGGCGGACCCGCCGGCCCGCGACAAGGGGCGCCGTTCACCCAAATCTGGGGGGGTGTCAGGGCTTGACCACGACCTGCACGCGCCGGTTCGCCCGGAAGCGGGCGCGCGCGAAAGCCTGCAGCGCTTCCAGCGAGACGGCGTCGACCCGCGCGGCGTACGTGCGCCAGTCGTTTACCGGCAGCCCGTAGACCGCGTTCAGCGCCGCTTGGCTGGCCCGGGCGGAATTGGTCTGCATGGCCATGCGCTTCGCCGCCTTGAGCCGTGTCCGGCAGCGCTCGAGCTCGGCGGGCTGGACGCCGCCCTGCTGCACCCGCTGGACCTCGAGGTCGAGCTCGGCCAGGACCTCCCGGAACTGCGCGGGGCTCGTGCCGGCGAAGAAATAAAACATGCCCTGGTGCAGGCCGACCACGCGGCTCGAGCGGACGAAATACGCCAGGCCCTTCTGCTCGCGCACACGCTCGAACAGGTTTGACGACATGCCGCTGAACAACTCATCGGCCACTTCGCTCACCATGTAGTCCGGTGCGAGCAGCCCGGGACCGGGGAACGCCTGGAACACCACCGCCTGCTGGCGCGGCTGGATCTCCTCGCACGCGCCGGCGGCGACGTTCACCGGCAGCTCCGGCGCCTCCACCCGCCCGGCGGGCAGCCGCGCGAGAAAGGCCTTCAGCCGCGGCACGAGCCGGTCGGGCGCGAAGGCGCCGGCGACCGCCAGCACGGCATTGCCCGCGACGACGAGCCGGTCGCGCCCCGCGCGCAGATCGGCCCCGGTGATCGCCGCCAGGCCCGCCTCGTCGCCCCCGGCCTCAATGGCAAAGGGGTGGGCGCCATAAAACTTCTCGCGCAGTTTCTTCCGTCCGACCGTGACCACGTCGTCCAGGCTCTCCTTGAGCGCGGCGAGCGCGGCCTCGCGCTCGATCCCGAGCCGCGCCGCCTGGAACGCCGGCCGCAGCACGGCATCGCCCAGCAACTCGAGCGCCAGGCCCGCGTCGCCCGGCAAGACGTCCACGGCGAGGCCGAAGCTGTTGTTGCCCGAGAACTCCGTGAAGGTGCCGCCGACAGCCTCGATCGCGAGCGCGACTTCCTCGGCCGATCGTCGCGCGGTGTCCTTGGTCAGCATCGTGGCGAGGAGCGACGTCAGGCCCCGCCGGCCCGGCGGCTCGAACATCGGCCCGCCGCCAAAGGCCAGCCGCAGGTGGAGATTGGGCAGCCGGTCGTTACGCTGGAGCAGGAGACGCGCCCCGTTCGGCAGCACCTGCTCGTCAAAATCGAGCGAGGCGCCGGCGTCGCCGCCGGTCACCGTCACGACGGGCGCCGCGGCGGCCAGCGGGTTCGACGACACGACCGTGAGTTTTTCCGGGACGAGGTAGGTGCGGAGGGCGCGGCGCAGCGAGGCCGGCGTGAGGGCGAAGAGCCGCTCGAAGTATTGCCGCGAATAGTTGATGTCGCCGACCACGACTTCCCCCGCGCCGAGGCGCGAAGCCTGGCCGGACATCGTCTTGCGCGCATTGACCTCCGCGGTCACCGCCTGGCGCACCGCCTTGGCGAGGGCGGCCGCGCTGATCCCGCGCGTCTTCAGCCGCTCGATCTCGGCGAGGATGGCGCCTTCGGCTTCGCGGCGCTTGTCGGGATCGGCCAGGAAGGAAACGTAGAGCAGGCCGCTGGTGCCCGGACTCCACGCCATGGCATCGATGCTGTGCACGAGCCGGGCCTCCTCGCGGATGCGCTGCCAGAGGATCGAGCTGTCGCCGTGCCCCAGCACCATGGCGAGCATGTCCAACGCCGGGGCGTCCGGGTGCGTGAGCCCGGGAATCTGCCAGCCGAGGCCGGCCCGCGACACCTGGACATCCTCGAACAAGTGCATGTCCCGCCGCGCGAGCTGGTCCGGTTCGTCCGGCACGAGCACCGGCGCCAGCCGCACCCGCGGGGCGCCGCCGAAATGCGCCGTGATGGCCGCGCGCGTGGCCGCCGGTTCAAAATCGCCGGCGATGACCAGCACCAGGTTGTTCGGCACATACCGCGCCCGGTAATACGCCAGGAGATCTTCGCGCGTGTTGGCGGCGAACACGTCGCGATGCCCGATGATCGGCTGCCGGTACGGGTGGGTGCGAAAAGCCGTTTCGAACAGCGCCTGGGCCAGGCGCTGGTCGGGATCATCCAGGCACATGTCGATCTCGCGCAGGATGACGTCCTTTTCCTTCGCCACCTCCTCCGCCGGCAGCGTCGAACGCAGGGTCGCATCGGCCAGCAGGTCGATCGCAACGCCGGTGTGCTCGGCCGGCACGTCGATGTAGTAAACCGTCCGGTCGAACGTGGTGTAGGCGTTGATGTAGCCGCCGTGGGCCTGGACCGTGGCCGAAATTTCACGGCCCGCGCGGCGCTCCGTCCCCTTGAAGAGCATGTGCTCGAGATAGTGCGAGAGGCCGGCGCCCAGCGCCGCGCCCTCATGGATGCTGCCGGTTTTCACCCAGACCTGGACCGAACACACCGGCGCCGATGGGTCGTGCTTGAGCAGCACCGTCAGCCCATTCGCCAGGGTGTAGCGGTCGACCGACTCGCGCCAGAGCGTTTCCAGCAGGGCGAGGTCACGAGTACGGGGGTTCTTGGTTTTGCGCATGAAAGGAGAGGCGGCGCAGCCGGGCCGCAGCGGGGCAATGATCGGTTCGGTCCGCCCGCCGGCGCGGGCGGACGTTTCAGGACGGGCCCTGCCGCCGGGACCGTGCGGGGGTGAAGGGTTTCACGAAGGCTTCGTCGAAATCGTAGATATCGGCAAAGTCCTCGCGGCGATCGCTCTCGGTTTTGCTGAATACGTTGTATTCGATAAGATTGAAAACGATGTCGCCGAAGTCGGCACAGCGCGTGATGCCCCATTTGTTCAGCACCGTCTTGGTCATCGGCCCGTATTGATCGAGGGCGTAGGCGCGGATCCCGTTCAGCAGTTCCGGGCCGGTGACGTGCTGGGATTTGCCCGTGCGCTCCGGGTTCTTACGTTTGATTTCCTTGACGGTGTGGTCCAAGGCGTGGCGAACGAACGTATACGCCTTGCGGTCGAAACGGGTGTCCTCCTTGCAGATCAATCCTACGATTTCGGTAAATTCCAAGTCTTGCATTAATTTCTGGCCCAATGGCTAGCATAGCTTCGTCCGGCTCGCAACTCCGCATCCAAGCCCGTGCAGTTCACCGGCTTCCGGGCCGCGCCCCCAACGCTGGACCAAGTCACCGCCGGGGTCCAAAAGGTAAACTTCCACTCGCATTCAAAGGCGAATAATGTATTAGTGAGTCGCATGATAGCAGCGACTCAGTCCAATCATCCATTGGCCTCGCTTTCCTCGCCGAACGAGTACTCGCCGGTAGAAGAGGCTCGCAATCGAATCCACAATGCCGGCATGCGGGTCACCAAGCCGCGGGTCGCGATCATCGAGTCTTTGCTCAAGCACCAGGGTCCGATCAGCATCGAGCGCATTCATCAGGACATGGGCCCCGAAGTTTGCGACTTGGTGACGGTTTATCGCTGCCTGTCGGCTTTCGAGAGCCTCGACATGGTGCGCCGCAGCTACCTGCACAACGGCACGTGCCTGTATGAGCTCACGCTCGGCAAGCAGCGGCATTACCACATCGTCTGCAAGACCTGCGGCAAGACCGAGCAGGTCGACTACTTCCCGGTGGAAGGCATGGTGCGGATGCTCACCGACCGGGGATACAGCGAAGTGAGCCACGTCGTGGAATTCTTCGGCATCTGCCCGGCCTGCCGGCAGGCCGCACCGGCGCGCAACCAGGTGCCGGCGATGCCGCAGGAACGGGTCTGACCCGCTCATAGCTTTGATCCCGGCGCGGCTTCGGCCGCGCTTTTTTTGCGCGAGTCCGGCGCGATGGCCGCCAGGCTCCGGGTCCCCGATTCAACCGAGTTGGCGGCGCACCGCCTCGTCGACCAGCTTCGGATTCGCCTTCCCTTTCGCCGCCTTCATCACCGCGCCCTTCACCGCATTGAGCGCCTTTTCGTTGCCCGCCTTGAACTCGGCCGCCGCCTTCGGATTCGCCGCGATCGCTTCCGCGACCCACCGCTCGAGATCGCCCGTGTCGGTGGCCTGGCGCAGTCCCAGGCGTTCGACGACAACCTCCGGCCTCTCGCCCGTCCTGAACATCTGGGCGAAGACCTCCCTGGCACCCGGGCTGGAAATCACGCCGGTATCCACGAGCTGGACGAGCCCGGCAATGTGCGCCGGCCGGATCGGGCTTTCCGCCAACGTCCGGTTCGCCCCGGCGAGTTCGCGCAACAGGTCGTTCGCGATCCAATTGCCAATCGCCTGGGCCTGGCCGCCGGGCGCCGCCGCCGCCTCAAAGAAATCCGCCTGCGCCGGGTCCGGCACGAGGACCGAGGTGATCGTGTAGGGAAGATGGAACCGCTCCATCAGGCGCCGCTGCCGGTCGAACGGCAGCTCGGGCACGGTCGCGCGGATCGCCGCCTTCCACGCCTCGTCGACCTGCACGGGCATGAGGTCCGGATCCGGGAAGTAGCGGTAGTCGTGCGCCATTTCCTTGGAGCGCATCGCCGCCGAAGTCCCCGCCTCGCCGTCGTATTGCCGCGTTTCCTGGCTGATTGCGCCGCCGCCCTCGACGACGGCAATCTGTCGCCGGATCTCGTGGGCAATGCCGTCGCGCACGAAGGAGATGGAGTTGAGATTCTTCAACTCGACCTTGGTGCCGAGCCGGGTCTCCCCGACGGGTCGGATCGACACGTTGGCGTCGCAACGCAACTGGCCCTTCTCCATGTCGCAGTCCGACACCCCGCCTTGCTGGAGTGTCAGGCGCAGCGAGGTCAGGAACGCGAACGCCTCCTCGGCGCTGTGCAAAGCTGGTTCCGAAACGATCTCCATCAGCGGCGTGCCGGCGCGGTTGTAATCCACGAGCGAGTCGGCCGCACCGTGCGTCAGCTTGCCGACATCCTCCTCGAGGTGGATGCGCGTGAGTGGAATGCGCTTGTGCTCGCCCATGATGTTCCGGGCCGGGCCGGGCAGTTCGATCTCGACCGCCCCGCCGCGGCAGATCGGCTGGTCATATTGCGAGATCTGGTAGTTCTTCGGCGAGTCCGGGTAGAAATAGTTCTTCCGGTCCCATTTGCAGACGGGCGCGATTGTGCAGCCGAGCATGAGGCCGGCCTTGATGATCTGGTCGAGCGCCGCCTTGTTCATGACCGGCAGGGCGCCGGGCAGCGCGAGCACGACGGGATCGGTCAGCGTGTTCGGCGGCTCGCCGTAGCCGGCGGCGACGCGCGTGAACATCTTCGATCGCGTGCGCAGTTGCACGTGCACCTCGAGCCCGATGACCGCCTCGAATTTCATGGCAACTGCGGGTGGCGGCGGTGCCAGTCGTGCGCCTGCTCGTAAGCCGACGCGACCGCGAGCAGGTCGGCTTCGGCGAACGGCCGGCCGATGATTTGCAGGCCGATCGGCAGGCCGGCGGACGTGAAGCCGCACGGCACGGAGATCGCCGGCAGGCCGGCCAGGTTCACGCCGATGGTGTAGATGTCGTTCAGATACATCGCGAGCGGATCGGCAACCTTCGCCCCGAGCGGAAAGGCCGGCGTCGGCGTCGTGGGCGAGAGCAGCGCATCGCATGCGGCGAAGACATTTTGAAACTCGGCCCGGATCAGCGTGCGCACCTTCTGCGCCCGCAGGTAATAGGCGTCGTAGTAGCCGCTGCTGAGCACGTGCGTGCCCAGGATGATGCGCCGTTTCACCTCCTCGCCGAAGCCTTCCGCCCGCGAACGGGCGTAGATGTCGATCGCATCCGTCGCGCCCGCCGCGCGGTGGCCGTAGCGAATGCCGTCATAACGTGCCAGGTTCGACGAAGCCTCGGCCGTCGCGATCAGGTAATAGACGGCGATGGCGTACTCCGACGCCAGCGGCAGCGCCACTTCCCGGATCTCGCAGCCCGCCCGCCGGTAAAACTCCATCGCCGCCCGCACCGCCGCCTCGATCTCCGGGTCGAGTCCGGCGCCAAAGAACTCCTTGGGCACGCCCAGGCGCCAGGGTCCCTTGCGCCGGCCCAGTTCGGCCCGATAGTCGGGCACCTCGGCCCGAACCGAGGTCGAGTCGCGCTCGTCGTGCCCGGCGATGGCGCCGAGCAGCACGGCGGCATCCTCGACGGTGCGGGCGAGGCTGCCGATCTGATCGAGGGACGACGCGAAGGCCGCCAGCCCGTAGCGGGAAACCAGTCCGTAGGTGGGCTTGAGGCCGACAATGCCGCAGAACGCGGCGGGCTGCCGGATCGAGCCGCCCGTGTCCGAACCCAGGGCCCACGGCGTCTCCCCGGCCGCCACGGCCGCCGCGGAGCCGCCGGAGCTTCCGCCCGGCACACACCGCAGGTCCCAGGGATTCGCAGTCGGCGCGAACGCGGAATTCTCCGTCGACGAGCCCATCGCAAACTCGTCCAGGTTGAGCCGCCCCCAGGGAATCGCCCCGGCGGCGCGGAGCTTCGTGGTCACGGTCGCATCGTAGGGTGAGACAAAGTTGGCCAGCATCCGGCTCGAGCACGTGAGCGGCTGGCCGTCGACCGCGATCACATCCTTGAACGCCACCGGCAGGCCGTCGAGCGGCCCAAGCTCACGCCCGGCCGCGCGGCGGGCGTCGGATTCGGCGGCGAGGCGCAGCGCCCCGGCATCGTCGCGGGAGTTGAAGGCCCGGACGCGCCCGTCGACCGCGTCGACGCGCGCGGTGAACTCACGCAGGAGCTCGACCGCGGAGATCTTTCGCGTCGCGAGCAGCGTCGACAAGGTCGCCGCGGATTCGAATATCGCCGGGCCCGCCATCGTCATTCCACCACCCTGGGCACCACGATCTGGTGATCGCGTGCGGCCGGGGCATTGCGCAGCGCGGCGTCGACCGCCAGTCCGGGGCGCGGCTCATCCGCCTGCCAGACATTGAAAACCGGTGAAGCATGGGCCGTCGGTTCCACCCCGGCAACGTCGACCTGCCTGAGCTTCTCCACGTAATGCAGGATTTCGCCCAGCTGGCGCGCGAAGCGTTCCTTTTCGGCCTGGGTCAGGGCCAGACGCGCCAGGTTGGCCACGTAATCGATGTCGAAGTCGGAGGTCTGGTTCATGGCGTTTGCGCTGCGGCGATACCTCAGGGACGGAGTATCCGGTTGGCAACCGGCAAAAACAACCGCGGGCGGGCGAACCGGACGCGAGCTTGAACCCCGGGGGATTGCGCCCTACATTCCCCGCCGTGTTGTTATTCAAGAAGATTCTCAATTTCTCCACCGAAGCCGTGGCCGCGAGCGACAAACGCGGGGCCGTGCGCTACGCCGCGGGCCACCCGTTTCCCTTCAAGTCCATCGTGACGCTCATCGGGCATGATGGCGAAGGCCGTCCGTTGCCCAACGACAAGCATGGCCAGGACTGGGCCGGCCGGCTCGTCAACCTCTCGGCCACCGGCGCGAGCATGCAGATTCATTCCGCCGCGGCCGGCATGCGCGGCGAGCCGTGCAAATTCAAGCTCAGCCTCGACAGCTTCCTGCTGGAGATCCCCGGCACCGTCGCGCACTTTCGCAACTACCCACAGTACGTCCTTTGCGGCGTGTCGCTCAACTTCACCGATGCCGAGCTGCAAAAGTCCTACTTGCAGGTGCTCGAGCCGGTGATCATCGGGGCCACGCTGGCGCCCGTCGACCCGAAGAGCGTGAAGCAGGAAACGCCCGGCCTGTACCGGGAACAGTTCCGCAATGCGAAGAACTGCGCGCTGAATGTCTGGCGGAGCGGGCCGGGCGGCGAGATCCAGAGCTTTGACTTCCGGCTCGACCAGTATGGTGTGCGCTGGGGCGCCGGCATGACCGAACTCGAGATCTACACCCGCAGCGACCTCAAGGGCAAGGGCACGGCCCCGCCATTCGGCGGCCGGCTGACGGAGGCCCAGCAGGAGGAGGTTCGGTGGCTGTTTTGCCTTTCGGTGCCAAACCTGCCGAAGTCCGTGCCGGCGGACATCCGCAAATTCCTCGGCCAGCTCGTGGCCTGAGCCGGAATCACCCCGGCGCGCGGACGCCACCGGCCGCCGGCGCCGCGCAGGCTCAGGCGCGCACGCTGATCGAACCGTCGGCCACAATGTCCGCTTGGATCCGGGCAAACACCGCGTTGACCTCGTTGTCCGTGAGCGTCCGGTCGGGCGAGCGGAACGAAAGGGCAAACGCGAGGCTCCGCTTCCCTGCTGGCAGCCCCGGCCCCTGGTAAACGTCGAACAGGTCGACCGCCTCGACGGCCAACGTCGTGCCGGCGGCGGCCCGCGCGACCTGGAGCACGGCCGCCTGCACATCGGCCGCGGGACGCGCGGCATCGACCACGAGCGCGATGTCGCGCAGGGCGGCCGGAAAAAGGCTGAAAGGCCGGAAGCGGCGGTGGCCGGTGACCGCCGCAAGCTTGGAAGGCAGGATGGCGAACATCCCCGCCCAGACCTTTCCTTCGACGCCAGCGGCCCGGACCATCGCCAGGTTCAGCAGGCCGAAGCGCGCGGTCCAGCCGTCGGCCATCTCGCCCGCGGCGGCGGAGTGGCCCTCCTGCCAGCCCCAGAACGCGCCCCGGACCGGGCTGGTGCCGGCCGACGCGAGGTCAATGCCCGCCTGCGCGGCCACGATTTCCATCTGTTTCTTGACGGTGAAGAAATCCGGCTGCCCGCGCGGCAGCCAGGCCCGGTCCTTTGGATTGTCGCAGACCACGAAGCCGGCGCCGATGCATTCCTGCACGGTGCCGTTGAGTTCCATGAAGACACGCCCGGTTTCAAAGAGGCGCGCCGCGGCCACGCCGCGCGACTGGTTCAGCTTCAGCGACTCGATGATGCCGAGGATGAGCGTGGGCCGCAGGTGCGACTGGTCCTCGATGAAAGGATTCGCGAGCGCCAGCTCCTCCGCCGCAGCCGCCGACACCCAGGTCGACAACTCCTGCCGCGCCCGCAGCGTGTAGTTCACCACTTCATGGAAGCCCTGGCCGACCAGGAACTCGGACACCTGGCGGTTGAAGACGACGATCGGGTCGTCGTCGCCGTCAACCAGCGCCGGGCCGGTGCACGGCGCCGCCGGCACCTGGTCCGTGCCGAACACCCGGAGGACCTCCTCGACCAGGTCGATCGGCCGGTCGAGGTCGGATCGGTAGCTGGGGATCTTGACTGTCCACTCGAAGGTCTCGCCCGCGTGGCGCTCGCCCACGATGGCCAGGTTGAGCGCCTCGAGCGAATGGCGGATGTCCTCATCGGCCAGGTGAAAGCCCAGGCGTTCGCGCACGAAGTCCGGCGTGAGGGTGATCTCGCGCTGCCAGGGACGATCGCCGCCGACCTTGAACGACGGATTCACCACCGTGCCCCCGGCGGTCTCGAGGATGAGGTCGATGGCCCGCCACGCGGCCTCGAGCGTGCCATGCGGGTCGACGCCGCGCTCGAACCGATAGGAGGAGTCCGAAGCGAGGCCGAGCCGCCGCGAGGTCCAGCGAATCGACTGCGGACGGAAATAGGCCGCCTCGACCACGATGTCGGTCGTCGTCTCGTCCACCTCCGCATTGGCCCCGCCCATGATGCCGGCCACCACGAGCGGCTGGGCCGCGTCCGCGATCACGAGCATCCGTCGGTTCAACGTCCGCTCCTTGCCATCGAGCGTGACGAGTTTTTCGCCGTCCGTAGCGTGGCGGATGACGAGCTGCCGGCCGCCGATCTTCTTCGCATCGAAGACGTGCAGCGGCTGGCCGAGCTCGAGCATCACGTAATTGCCGACGTCGACGAGGTTGTTGATCGGGCGCAGGCCGACGGCCTGCAACCGTTCCTGCAACCAGGCCGGGCTCGGGCCGACCTTCACGCCGGATATGGCAATCCCGACGTACAGCGGGCAATCCTCCGGCGCGTCGACGCGGATGTGGGTGAGGAGATCGGGTCGGGGCGGGCCGCCGATGCTGCCGTCGAACTTGATGGCCGGAAACTGCACGTCGGTCTTCAGCCAGGCGGCCAGTTCCCGGGCGATGCCGAGGTGGCAGAGCGCGTCCGGGCGATTGGGCGTGACCTCGATGTCGAAGATGGTGTCGCCCTCGGGCATGACCTCGTTGAGCGGCGCGCCGATCGGGGCCGCCGGGTCGAGGATCAGCAAGCCCGCGTGGTCGCCGCCCAGTCCGAGCTCATCCGGCGCGCACATCATGCCGTCGGACTCCTGGCCGCGGATCTTGGACTGCTTGATCTTGAAATTGCCCGGCAGGACCGCCCCCGGAAGGGCGACCGGGACGCGCCGGCCGGCGTCGCAGTTGGGCGCGCCGCACACGATGGTGCGCACCCCGCCGTGGGCCGCGCCGACCTCGACCGTGCACACGGAGAGCTTGTCCGCGTTCGGGTGCTTGGCGCGCGTCTTGATTTCGCCGACCACGACGTGCTCGAGCGGTGGCAGGCCGGTGGTCTCGACGCCCTCGACCTCGAAGCCGAGGAAGGTGATGGCGTTCTTCAGCTCGTCGGCCGACGCGTAGATCCGGACGTATTGGCGGAGCCAGTTGCGGGAGATCTTCATCGGGTCGGCCCTCAGGCGAACTGCCGCAGAAAGCGCAGGTCGTTCTGGTAGAACGTGCGGATGTCATCGATGCCGTACAGCAGCATCGCGAGGCGCTCGAGGCCCATGCCGAAGGCGTAGCCGGTCCAGACCGCGGGATCGTAGCCCACGGCCTCGAACACCGCCGGGTCGACCATGCCGCAACCGCCGATCTCGATCCACTCCTTGTTGACCTTGGGCAGGTGCTGGGCGGAGAGGTCGACCTCGAAACTCGGCTCCGTGTAACCGAAGTAGTGCGGGCGGAAGCGCGTCTTCGTGTCCTTCCCGAGCAGCGAGGCGAAAATGTAATCGAGCAGCGCCTTCAGGTCGCGGACCGTGACATGGCGATCGACGTAAAGGCACTCGATCTGGTGGAAGTTGGCGCTGTGCGTCGCGTCGGTGGTGTCGCGGCGGTAGACCCGCCCGGGCGAGACGATGCGGATCGGCGGCTCGCCCTTCAGCATGGTGCGGATTTGGACGGACGAGGTGTGCGTGCGCAGCAGGTATTTCTCCGCCGGGACCTTCTTGCTGATGTTGCCGAAGCGCGCCGGCTCGGGGAAATAGAACGTGTCCTGCGCATCGCGGGCCGGATGGTCGGCCGGGGTGTTGAGCGCGTCGAAACAGTAGTATTCGGTCTCCACTTCCGGGCCTTCCACGACCGTGAAGCCCGCCTTGCGCAGGATGCGGCACATCTCCTCGCGCACCAGCGTGAGCGGGTGGTAGGAGCCGCGGCCGGCGTCGGGCGAGGGCAGCGTCGGGTCGACCGCGGGTCCCAGCTGCGCGGCGATCTCGGCGTCGCCGATGCGCGCGAGCGTCGCGTCGAGCTGCACCTGGAGCTGCGCCTTGGCTTCGTTGACCAGCTTGCCGAGCGCGGGCCGCTGCTCCTTCGGCACCGTGCCCATCTGCTTCATGAGACCGGTGAACTCGCCATGCGGACCAACGTACCGGGCCTTGGCGGCCTCGAACTCGGCGCGCGACTTCACCGCGGCCAGCTCGGCCGCGGCCTTGGCGAGGAGGGCGGAAAGTTGATCGTGCATGAAGGCGGAAGCACGGGCCCGCGCGGGACCCGTCCTTCACCAAATGGTCTTTGGACCGGGAAGGCGAGCCCGCAGCGGCTCGCGCGGCCGGCTCAGGCCTTCGCGGCCTTGGCCTGCAACGCGTCCTGCGCCTGCTTGACGAGGCTCGTGAAAGCGACGGGGTCGGCGATCGCGATCTCGGAGAGGGCGCGGCGGTCGAGTTCGATCTTCGCGGCCTTGAGGCCCTCGATGAAGCGGCTGTAGCTGATGCCGGCCTCGCGGCAGGCGGCGTTGAGGCGCACGATCCACAGGCCGCGCATGTTCGCCTTCTTCTTCTTGCGGTCGATGTAGGCGTACTGCCAGGCATGCTGGACCGCTTCCTTGGCATAGCGGAACAGCTTGGATTTGTTGCCGAAATAGCCCTTGGCGTATTTCAGCACCTTCTTGCGGCGCTTGCGCGACGCGGGAGCATTGGTGGTACGAGGCATGTTGGGAGGAGGTTGAGGGCCGGCGGGTCGTCTCGTTGGGATTCACCCGCCTGGCGCAGTTGGGTTGGTCGCTACAATCTAATCACCGGAGACCGGTGGGCAGGCAGCGGAGGAGCGGCTCGGCATGACCGGCGGCCACGAGCTTGTCGCGGGAGGCACGGCGCTTGGACTTCGTGCTTTTCGCGGCCAGCAGGTGACGGAAGCCGGGCGTGCGGCGCACCAGCTTACCCGTTCCGGATATCTTGAAGCGCTTGGCGACGGACTTTTTCGTCTTTTGCATGAGGAGAGCGGAGCAAAACAGAGGACGCCCAACGCGTTGGCAAGTATTTTGTCCGACAAAGTGCCGCGGCCCGCGACCGCTCCCCTAACCCGCTGGGCGGCGGCGGCTACGGCCGGAGCCGGGCTTTACTTCCGCCCGGGCGTGGCGCTCAATGGCGGCCGATGCAGAAGATCAAAGTCGCGCAATTCGGGCTGGGCCCGATCGGGCTCGAGTCGCTGCGCTTCGCGGCCGAGCAGCCTTGGATCGAGATCGTCGGCGCGGTCGACCACGACCCGGACAAATACGGCCGCTCCCTGGTGGATCTCACCGGCCTGCCGATGCTGGACGGGCTGAGTCTCTGTCCAACCCTCGAGGAACTCTTTCGCGAAACCCAGCCCGACGTCATCCTGCACACCGCCTCGTCGCACGCGGCCGAGACGCTGCGCCAGATCCGGCCGGCGCTCGAGCTGGGGCTGGCGGTCGCCACCACGTGCGAGGAGATGATCTATCCCGCCTTGCGGTCGCCCGGTCTGGCGAAGGAACTCGGCGTGCTGTGCCTTTATACGAAGTCGCGGTTGGTGGCGACCGGCGTGAACCCGGGTTTCGTCATGGACCTCCTGCCCGTGTGTCTGTCGGGCGTGTGCCGGACCGTGGAGTCGATCCAGGTGCGGCGCGTCGTCGACGCTGCGACGCGGCGCCGGTCGCTGCAGGCGAAGATCGGCGCGGGACAGGAGCCGGAGGAATTCCGCACGCGGCTCGCCACGGGCGAGGCCGGGCACGCGGGCTTGCGCGAGTCCGCCGCCTTGCTGGCGCACGTGATGGGATGGAAGTTGGACGACCTCAATGAAAGCGGCGAGCCGGTGGTCGCCGAGCGCGACCTGGCCACGCCGTTTTTCCGCATCGCCGCGGGCCAGACCTGCGGGATTCACCAGCGGGTCGTCGTGACCGAGGGCGGGCGCGGTCGGATCGAGCTCGACCTGCGGATGTACGTTGGCGCACCGGAGCCGCGGGATGAGATCCGTCTCACGGGCCGGCCGGGGCTCCATGTCGTGTTGCCGGGGGGTGTGGCGGGCGACGATGCCACCGTGGCCGCGTTGATCCACGTGGTCCCGCGGCTGCTCGCGGCCCCGCCGGGATTCCGGCTGCTGCATGAGCTGGCGGTGCCGGCGTGGTCCGGCGGGCAAAAATGACGGCGGCCGCGGCCGGTTCGCGCGCCCGGTTTTTCCGAGCGAAATCCTGCCGACAAATCGCCGGGAATGGGGTTGACAAGGTCAGGGCGACATCAACGTTTCCCACTCCGTTTTTGCTGGCTTCCTAGCTCAATGGTAGAGCAGCTGACTCTTAATCAGTTGGTTCGGGGTTCGAGTCCCCGGGGAGCCACCAAACCGTTTTTTCCCAGTCACTTTGAATTGATGCGCGCAGCGCGCCACGCCGGCGTAGCTCAACGGTAGAGCACCTGTTTTGTAAACAGGCGGTTGCGGGTTCGAATCCCATCGCCGGCTCCACTCGCGGGTCGTCGCACCACCCGCGTTGGGCGAGGCCGGCCGGACGCGATGGAGGCATCGCCCGCCGGGAAAATGCGCACCGGAATTTTTCGGATCACTGCCCGATGGTGTAATGGTAGCACAAACGACTCTGACTCGTTTTGTCTAGGTTCGAGTCCTAGTCGGGCAGCCAAACAAATTCCGCACATTCCGTCTCAATTGGTGCGCAGTTTTTTTCGACTCGCGTGAAGAAAGCGCATTGACACCCCAAAGTGAATCTCAGCACATTTGCCTTCCGACATGTCTTATGTCATGAAGTATTTCGCTGCCCTGTGGTGTTGGATTTCACGATGAAATGACGCCACGTTTTTGGTCACCTTAGCCCCTCGATTGCGCCCAGCCCCGCCCCGTAAATTCCCCGGTCCGCCTTTCCCGAGCCGCCCCGGTGCTTTTTTCCGCCCCTTTTTCTTCGTTTCGCTTAACTTAATCCTCCCAAACGCACACATATGATCACCGCACCTACGCCCCTGGCCTTCGAGCTCCTCATGCACAAGACCCCCATGGAGTTGTTCCATGACGGCAAGTTCATGATGTGGCCGATCCTCGTCCTGTCGCTCCTGCTCATCACGGTCGTGACCGAGCGGCTCATCTTCATCTTCCGCGAAAACACCCGCCGCCAGCCGGAGGTCGTCGAGAAGATGCTCGAACGCGTCGAGGCCAATGACATCGAGGGCGCCGTCGAACTCGGCAAGAAGAGCCCCGACTACGTGGCCCGCATCCTCGTTTACGCCATCACGCACAAGGAGCACTCGCTCGGCAACGCCTTCACCCGCGCCGCCAACCAGGAAATGCAGCGCTTCAGCCAGGGCCTGCCCACGCTCGACACGTGCATCACGGCCGCCCCCCTCATGGGCCTCCTGGGCACCGTCACGGGCATGATGAACACCTTCGGCGCCCTCCAGGGCGGCGATATCGCCGCCGCGGCCGGTCAGATCACCGGTGGCGTGGCCGAAGCGCTCATCGCCACGGCCTGCGGTCTCGGCATCGCCATCACCGGCCTGCTGCCGTTCAATTACCTCAATGCCCGCCTCGAAGAGGCCCGGCACGAGGTCGAGGACGCCTCCAACTCGCTCGAGATCATCATCAACAAGTCCGCCGCCGCGACCCACTGAGGTCGGCGCGAGACTTGAAATCTTCAAACACTTACTGTCATGCACGGTGGTGGTGGTGGAACAGGCCCCGGTGGAGTGAAGAGGGCACGCATTGAGATCATCCCGCTCATTGACGTCATCTTCTTCCTGCTCGCGACCTTCGTCCTGTTCACCCTTTCCCTCAACAAGTCGAACGGCCTGACCACCGTGCACCTCCCGGTGTCGGCGACCAGCGAGCCCCGCGACCCCGCCGGCACCGTGACGATCAGCGTCACCGACGAAGGCACGATCGGCTGGAACAAGGAACTCGTCACCCTCGATGAGTTCCTGCAGCGCCTCCAGCAATATCATCTGCAGGAGCCGGACGGCCGCATCCTCATCAACGGCGACGAACGCGCGTTCTTCGCGCAGGCGGTGTACGTCTTCGACGAGGCCCGCAAGGCCGGCTTCACCAAGGTGTTCATCGAAACCCATGTCCGCTGACGCCGCAGGTTTCTGCTAAGGATCCGGCGATTCGCGCGTATATTCATTACCAGCATTCCCATCATGGAAGGCGTCAAAATCAAAGTCCCGAGCCGCAAGAAGGCGCGCATTGAGATCATTCCCCTCATTGACGTCATCTTCTTCCTGCTCGCGACGTTCGTGCTCTTCACCCTCTCCCTCAACCGCATTCAATCGGTGCCGGTCGACCTGCCGGTCGCGTCCCAGAAGCCGCCGGACACGAAGGACGAAAGCGTCACCATCCAGGTCTCGGAGGTCGGCACGATCTTTTGGAACCGCGAGTTGATCGACCCGGGCGAACTGCCCTCGCGCATCGCTTACTACAAGTCGCAGACCCAGGACCCCCGGATCCTCATCGCCGGCGACGAAAAGGCCCGCTTCGGCACCACGGTCTCGGTGCTCGACGAGGTCCGCAAGGCCGGCATCACCAAATTCTCGGTCGAGACCCGCACCCGTCCGACGGGCAAATAAGCAGCTCCACGAATGAACAGAGACTTGATCATCGGAATCCTCGTGTCGGTGGTGGTTCACACCACCTTCCTCTTCGGCTTCAACCGCAAGGCGCCGCCGGCGCACAAGGCGCCGCCGAAACCGGAGGCCGTGATCCAGTTTGAGATGCCGCCGCTCGATGAACCCGAGGAGAAGAAGGTCGAGGACCTCACGGATGAGCAGCCGCAGAATGTGATGGCGCCGCCGAGCCTCGTCGACATCCCGACCGTCGTGCCCGTCAATGCGTTTACCCAGCCGCTCACGCCGCCGCCTCCTCCGGGCCTCGAGCCGGCCACGGGCGTGATCAACATCCCCGTCATGCGGCCGGGCGCCGGCTTCGGCCATGGCATCAAGGACCTCTTCGACATCAACAATCTCGACCAGCGGCCGCAGGCCCGCGTGCAACCCCAGCCCAATTACCCGTACGAAATGAGCCGCGCCGGCATCAGCGGCGAGGTGGTCGTAGAGTTCATCATCAACACGAATGGCGACGTGGTCCAGACCCAGGTCGTCCGCTCCTCCCACCGCGAATTCGAGCAGCCGGCGCTGCAGGCGGTGGCGAAGTGGAAATTCAAGCCGGGTAAGAAAGGCGGCCGTACCGTCAATGTCCGCGCGCAACAGCTCCTCGAATTCAATCTCGAGGACTCCAAATAACCCGCTGTAACGCCATGTCGATGTTCCCCTCGTTCTCGCTCCGTCGCACCAGCGCCCTGCTGGTCGCGTCGCTCGTCCTCGCCGGCGCCGCCGTGGCCGCCGACCAGCCGGTGCGCGATTACAGCCCGTCCGACGAGACGGCGGAGATTTTCCCGAAATATCGCACCGCGGTTGAAGCCAAGGATTACGCCACCGCGCTGGCCATCCTCGACGCGCAGCTGGCCAAGGTGAAGCCCGACAGTTACGACGCCGCCCTGATCTACCAGGTCAAGGCCCAGACGCTGCTGCAGAAGGGCGATTTCAGCGCCTCGATCGTCCCGATTGAAAAAGGCCTCGCCCTGTCCGATTCCAAGAGCCCGACTTATTACGACGAGCGCCCGACTCGCGAGCTGGTCTACTTCCTTGCCTCGCTCTACCTCCAGGAAGCGGTGCAGTCCAAGGTTCCGAGCGTCGCCGCCGGCTACTATGCCAAGGGCGTGAAGGCGATGGAGCGCTGGCGGACCCTCGTGCCGACGTCCACCGCCGAGGCGCAGCTCATCTATGCCCAGCTGCTCTACAACTGGGCGGTCCAGGACCAGGAGCACGTGAACAAGGACCTGATCAAGCGGGCCCTCGACCAGGTTGAGATCGGACTCCACCTTTCAGTACATCCCAAGGATACGCTCTACGTCTTCAAGATGGCCTGCCTCCAGCAGCTCGACCGCGTCGAAGACCTGACCGATACCCTCGAGCTCATCGTCACGCTCAAGCCGGACTCGGCCAACTACTGGCAGCAGCTCGCCGGTTACTACCTGCAATCGGAGCGACCGCTGCGAGCCGCGCTCACCATCGAACGCGCCCAGGCCCACGGACACATGTCGGCCCCCAAGGACACCTTCAACCTGATCGGCATTTACTACAACCTGGGCCAGTTTGAGAAGGTCGCGGAACTGCTCAGCACCGGGCTGCAAACCGGCCGCGTCGACAACGAGATCAAGAACTGGGAGCTGCTCGCCGGCGCCTACCAGCAGTTGGACCGCCCCTTCAAGAGCATCGACGCGCTCAAGCAGGCCACCAAGGCCTTCCCGAAGTCGGGCCAGCTCGAGTTCCTCATCGCCCAGGCCTATAACGCGCTCGACCAGCCCGAGCAGGCCCTGCCCCACCTGCAGGCCGCCATCGCGAAGGGCGACCTGCCCAAGCCCGATCGCGTTTACCTCTTCCTCGCTTACGTCGGCTTTCAGCTCAAGAAGTACGACATCGCCCTCGAGGCGGCGAAGCACGCGGCCGAGTTCCCCGAGGGCGCGAAGGACGGCAAGAATATGATCAAGGCCATCGAAGACGTCCTGAAGGAACGCGATGCCAAGAAGAACCAAGCCTGACCCACCCCTCTCCCTTACGTTCGCCCCACCTGACCATGAACAAAATCTACTTCATCGTTCCGCTCTGCGGAGTCCTGATCTTCGGTGTCTTCTACCGCAGCTTCACGAACGAATACGAAGCCCGGGCCAAGGCCGCCTTGGAGAAAGTCGAGCAGGAGAAGAAGGAACGCGCCGCGCGCGACATCAAGAACCGCGAGGCCGCCATCCAGGCCGCGATTGAAACGCAGGCCCGCCGCAAGAAGGAGCGCGAGGCCAAGGAAGCCGCCGAGGAGGCCAAGAAAGTGGCCCGCCAGGAGGCCGAGGACGCCCGCGTCAAGGCCTTCGACGACCGCAACAAGCTCCGCGACCAGGCCGCCCGGTTGAAAAAGGACCTCGAGGAGGTCAAGGCCGCCACCGCGAAGGTCGCCGAAGAAAAGAAGAAGAACCTCGAGGAGGAGGCCTTCCTCAAGACTTACGTGAAGCAGGCCGAGGCCAACGTGCAGTACTACTACAAGCTGCTCGATAGCATCAACGCCGCCGAGGCGGCTCGCGCCGCCGCGGCCGCCGCCGCGGCCAAACAGAAGAGCTAAACGACCGACCTTCGCACACATGAACAAGTCATACATCATCGTCCCCGCCATCCTCCTGGCGCTGTTCGGGTTCTACTATAACGGCGCCCTGAAGGAGATGCAGGCCAAGGAGGCCTCCCGCCAGGCGCAGATCGCCGCGGACAAGGCGGCCGCCGACGCCCGCAAGAAGGAAATCGAGGACAAGGCCACCGCCGAGGCCGTCAAGCGCCAGCAGGAGCGCGAAGCCCAGGATGCCGCGAAGGAGGCGAAAAAGGAGAAGGAATACCAGGACGCCCTCACGGCCCTTCGCGACGAAAAGAACAAGTATTCCACCGAGGCCGACAAACTGGCCAAGGAAGTCGCCGATCTCGAACTCCAGATCTCGCAGTCCCGCACGGAACGCGAGAACTTGAATCGCGACGCCCTCGACATCGCCAAGGCGGTGGAATTGGACAAGATCAAGCGCCGGACCGCCGAGTTGGAGATCCAACGCATGATTGAAATGGTCGCCAAGAAGCTCAACGACAGCTCCATCACGGCGCCTCCGCCCCCGCCGATCGCCGCGAAATAACGGCGACCGCTCCCACCCCAGCCGCACCCTCGGGTGCGGCTTTTTTGTGCCCCGGGCCGACGTGGGCCGCCCCACCGCATCCGTGTCATAGTCCCGGCACCTGCAACATGGATCCGGGTTGGCAAGGCATCTGCTTTGCCCAGCTGCGCACGGGCGATATCCCGGGCGTCAATGCTCACAACACCAACCCGCATGAACAAGAAAATCACCTCCCTCCTCCTCGGCGTCCTCGCCCTCGGCGCGCTCAGCCTGAAGGCACAGACGCCCGCGTCGTCGTACTCGATCACGGCCGACTTCACGTACACCACGAAGTATATCTTCCGCGGCGTTCTGCTGGCGAAGGGCGCGTTCCAACCTTCCGTCAAGCTGACCGACGGCAGTTTCTACGCCAGCGTCTGGAACAGCTCGCCTGTCGACAAGGGCTACGAAGAGGAATTCGACTACAACGCGGGTTACGGGTTCAAGCTGAACGACACCTGGAGCCTCGATTTCGGCCTCACCGCCTACACCTATCCCGGCCTGGACGTCGGCGACAAGTCCACCTGGGAGCCCTACATCGGCGCCAATGGCACCTTTGGCAACGCGACCTCGGCGACCTATCTCTACCACGACTTCACGCTGAAAGCCACGACCGTCCAGGAATCGCTCGGCTACGCGGTTGAGGTGTCCAAGGGCACCTCGGTGAACTTCTCGGTCTACCTGGGCTATGTGAACCCCGATTCGGGCAGCGGCGACTACACCTACTACGGCGCGGGCGCGACCGTGCCTTTCAAGATCTCCGACAAGGCCACCTTCACGCTCGGCGTCCAGTGGGCCGACCACACTCTGGACGGTGTTGAGGGGAACCACGTCTGGGGCACCGCCGACTTCAACTACGCGTTCTGAAGCGGCCGCCGCTTTTTCGCCTGCCACCCGTTCCCTTCACCGGGAACGGGTTTTTCTTTCGGGGCGTCTCAGGCGAGGGCCGCCGGCTTGAGCGTCGTCAGCAAGCGTTCGATCCGGTCGCAGGCCAGGTTCAGCTTCTGCTCATTGGCGGTGAAACACGCCCGCACATGGCCCTTGCCGGCGTCGCCAAACGCCGTGCCGGGCACGACCGCGACCTTCTGCTCCGTCAGCAGCTTCCGGGCGAAATCACCTTCGTCCAGGCCGGTGCCGGCGACCGATGGAAACGCGTAGAACGAGCCCGTCGGCAAATGACAGTGGAGCCCGGCGGCATTGATCCGCCGGACGAAGAGGTCCCGGCGCTCCCGGTAGCGATCGCGCATGTACTTCGTCGCGTCGTCGCCCAGGCGGAGGGCCGCGAGCGCGCCTTCCTGGCTGATGCTCGGGGCGCAGAGCATCGAATACTGGTGGACCTTCATCATCGCCTCGATGAGCGGCGCCGGGCCGCAGGCGTAACCCAGCCGGAAGCCGGTCATCGCAAACGCCTTCGAGAACCCGTGCAGCAGGATCGTCCGCTCGCGCATGCCGGGCAGGCTCGCAATGCTGGTGTGCGTGCCTTCGAACACGAGTTCGGAGTAGATTTCGTCGCTGACCACGATGAGGTCCTTCTCGACGGCGAACTTCGCGATGCGCTCGAGCTGGCTGCGCGAGCACACGCCGCCCGTCGGGTTGCACGGCAGGTTCAGCAGCAGGAGCTTGCAGCCCGGCTGCCAGGCGGCCTGCAGGGCCGGCGCATCGAGCGAAAACAGGTCGTCCGCGTGGGTCGCCACCGGCACGCCGACCGCGTGCACGAGCTCGACGGATGGCGCATAGGAGACATAGCACGGCTGGTGGTACATCACCTTCTCGCCGGGATTCAGCAACGAGCGCAAGGTGAGGTCCAGGCCCTCCGAAACACCGACCGTCACCAGCACCTCGTCGTCCGGACGGTAGCTCACCTTGAAATGGCCCTCGGCATACCGGCTGATTTCCTTCCGCAGGTCCAGCAGGCCCATGTTCGAGGTGTAATGGGTCTTGCCCGTGTTCATCGCCGCCGTCACGGCGTCGCGAATCGGCTGCGGCGTGTCGAAGTCCGGCTCGCCGATGCCGAGCGAGATCACGCCGTCGGTCTTGGCCACCAGCTCGAAAAAGTCACGAATGCCCGACCGGCGCAGGCCGGCGACGTGCCGGGCGATGAATCGCGTCGTGTCGAGCGGTTGGGGGGAAGTCTTGGTCATGGAAATGCGGGGGGCGGCGGGCCGCCGTTCAAAGTCGGTCGCGAATCGCCTCGCCCATCTGGGTCGTGTTCAAGGGAGTTTTTGTGCCCAGGTCGGCCGTGAGCCGGCCGTCCTGGATGGCCCGATTCACCGCGGCCTCCACCTCGGCCGCTTCCTTTTCCAAGCCCAGCGAATGACGCAGCAGGAGCGCGGCCGACAGGATCGTGCCGACCGGGTTGGCGATGCCCTTGCCGGCGATGTCCGGCGCCGAGCCGTGGATCGGCTCGTAGAGGCCGAGCCGCCCGGCCCCGAGCGACGCGCTGGGCAGCACGCCCAGCGAACCCGCCAGCACCGCCGCCTCGTCCGTCAGGATGTCACCGAACATGTTTTCCGTCACGATGACGTCAAACTGCGGCGCGTGCGTGATCAGGCGCATGGCGCAGGAGTCGACCAGCTGGTGTTCCAGCTTCACGTCGGCAAACTCCTTCCCCACCTCGATCGCCACCCGGCGCCACAGGCGCGAGGACTCGAGCACGTTGGCTTTGTCCACCGAGGTGACAAGCTTGCGGCGCTGCCGGGCCAGTTCGAAGGCGAGCTTCACGATCCGGCGGATCTCGGGCTCGGTGTACACCAGCGTGTCGACCGCGCGCTCGCCCTCGGGCGTCATGGTGCGCCCCTTGGGCGTGCCGAAATAAAGTCCGCCGGTGAGTTCCCGGATGACGACGAAGTCCACGCCCGCGACGCGCTCCGGCTTCAGCGGCGACAGGCTGGCCAGCGCCGGATACGGCCGCACCGGCCGGATGTTGGCGTAGAGGCCGAGCGCCTTGCGGATGGCGAGCAGGCCCTGCTCCGGGCGGACTTTCGCCTGCGGGTCGTCCCACTTCGGGCCGCCCACCGCGCCGAGCAACACGGCGTCCGCCGCGGCGCAGGCGGCCAGCGTGTCGTCCGGCATGGCGGTGCCGCGCGCGTCGATCGCGCACCCGCCGAGCAGGTGTTCGCTGAAGCTGAAGTGGTGACCGTGCCGCCGGGCCACGGCCTCGAGCACGAGGCGGGCTTCATTGACCACTTCCGGGCCAATGCCGTCACCAGGCGTGAGGGCGATTTTGGCTTTCATCAAAGGTTCAGCTTCGGACCGCTGCGGGCGCGGGCGCGAGAATGTACTCGTAGCCGTCCGCCAGCGCGAGCCAGGTGGCATCAAGGATGTTGGGCCCGGCTCCGACCGTGCTCCAGCGGCGCACGCCATCGTGCCAGTCGATCAACACCCGGGTCACGGCCGCGGTGCCGGAGTTGGAATTCAGGATGCGGACCTTGTAGTCGGACAGGGAGATGTCCTTCACCTGCGGAAAGAGCGGCTGCAGCGCCTTGCGCAGCGCCTGGTCGAAGGCGTTGACCGGACCGTTGCCCTCGGCGGCGGTGTGGACCTCGTGTCCCCCAATGCTGAGCTTGAC
>Ga0310810_10000254_pt1 | contig 54990 bp, 27 predicted proteins | sample NCmetagenome_FD_207641 | JGI IMG/M metagenome (GOLD analysis project Ga0310810, IMG submission 207641) | Soil microbial communities from experimental microcosm in Duke University, North Carolina, United States - NC | ecosystem: Engineered > Artificial ecosystem > Soil microcosm > Unclassified ...
AACCCTGAACCCAACCCTTCAGCCGTCAGCAGTCGCGCCAATTCTGCCTCAACCGCAGCTTGCAACAACGGACGCTGACTAGGGGGAACAGATACCCCCTCCAAAACCAGTCGCTCGATATTTACATTGATATTCATACAACCACTCCCGCAGGTGCCTCCCAGCGAAAATCAGCCTCATTGACGGGCTTATCTAGTTTGCGGAACTCAGTTCGAGCGGCGTCTAGAACCAATGGCATCGTTACTGGCGTATCCAACTTAGCGGCAAGAAACGCGGCGTTGAGTGCAATATTATGGATGCTGGCTCCTGTTAGATTGAAGCGTGCCAATCGGTCGTAATCTAATCCGCAAGTCGGTGTATCTGAGGGAAAAACCTTTTGCCACATGTGCTTGCGATCGCTTCGGTCAGGAAAGGCGAAGTTGACAATAAAACGCAGACGCCGCATAAATGCCGTATCCAACGCACTTTTCATGTTCGTAGCTAATATAGCCAGACCGCTATAAGCTTCCATGCGCTGCAATAAGTAGTTAATCTCGATATTGGCGTAGCGATCGTGGCTATCCTTTACTTCACTCCGCTTACCGAATAGGGCATCAGCTTCATCGAAAAACAAGATAGCGCCACTGTCTTCAGCCGCATCAAAGAGACGGCGCAAATTCTTCTCCGTTTCGCCAATGTATTTACTGACTACAGCGGAGAGGTCAATCCGGTAGAGGTCAAGACGCAAGTCGTTAGCGATAACTTCAGCCGCCATCGTCTTACCAGTACCGCTCTCGCCTGCAAACAGCGCACTGATACCCAGCCCCCGGTTCATCTTGCTGCGAAATCCCCACTCTTCATATACAGTTTCGCGCTCCCTCACCTGGTCAGCTATTCGATGTAGCAAGGCTATATCCTCAGCAGGCAGCACGATATCATCCCAAGTCGCTTTTGTATCGAGGCGTCGGGCTAAGTTGTCAAACTGGGGACGTGTACTGACCAAGCAGGCGTCCCAAAGGCGATCGCACACAGAGCATTCGCCGTCCCCTGTTTCAGCCAGCACCTTACACGCAATTTCCCGAATTTCTGATAAGCTCAGGTTAAATTGACTCGCTAGCAGTGCTGCACAATCGGTAGCTTCTAAACCTAATAGTTCAATCCAAGCTGCTTCCTGTTCAGTCGGAGTCGGCTTAACAATAGCGATCGCTACAGTAGTTCTACCTAAGTGAGACTGCCTTTCACGAGTATCGAGGAATAATAGACCGTTACTGCGAGCTAGAAAGCGATCGAGTGGCGGTGCCTGCCCTTCAGCTGACGTACAACCTTCAACCTGTTGGGCATCTAGATAAAGGGCGATGGGTAGCAGGAGGCTTTCCCGTTGCCACAACCGGGCAAGCGTCTCCAACTCCGCAGCTTGGGGAGGCAGCAATTCGACTGGCAGGCGATAGAGGTACAAGCCAAGCGCAGCCGTCGCATACTGAGCGACTAGTTGCTTGCTGGGTGAATCCACTCCCAATAACTGGATAATCGGCGCATCTTGTAGGTTGGTGATTTGAGCCAAGTCCCGCAAAATTGTCTCTACAGCCGTTCTTTGTGAAGGCGGTAGTTCGGTCTGGCATTCAGCTGCGTTGAGGGGAGCCAGCAGGGGGGCTAAGCGATCGTCTAAGTAGTTCAGTCCTTTGAGGTAATTGACAATGTGCTCATCGGCACGTATGGGACTGGTCGTGAGCGGTTGGGCACCGGGTTGGTTGATTTCGATCAGCCGCCAGTATCGCAGGGGTCGCTCCGGTGAGAGGATATCCCAAGCTGGTTCGTCGAAGAGAGTTAGCGCTAGGGCGAAAGTAGGGTAGGGACGGTTTGCATTGTCCTGAGCACAAGCACAGAGGCTAGCTATGCGCGTATCCAATTCCATCGCCGCACACAACAACAAGACCTGCCGCTCAAACCGCGAAAGCCCAAGTCGCTGACTTAAAACGATCGCAGCAGGTGGTGGCTCTAGTGCTTCGGCTTCAGTCACAGCAGCGGCGGCTTCCGCTATCTGCTTATCAGTAACGGGCTTGGAGACAACTGGCCGTTTAGCCGGTACGGTGGGAACCAAAGCATACACCGCCCGTTCCAAGAAACACCACTTAAGTAAGGGGGGCACTGGTTCGGGCGGTGATGGTGGCTCAGTTGGCGGAACGTTCGATTGACAGGCTCGTTCTAGAAGCAGGCGCAACAAAGTCAGCGCTGCACTTAGGTATCGTTCGTTGTTTTCTTGCCAGAGGTTTGGGTTGCTCATGAGATTGTTACCATCTCTGTATCTTTAAAGGCAGGTGGCTTGGCTTGATAATCCACCAGTAAGCTATCCACCCCGTCAACCCGCAGGCGCAGGCGATATTCGCCTGGAGAGGCTTCCTTGATAATGAAAGTCAGCGTATCGGTTTGCGTTTCATCAGGTTCCCGTCGGATTTCGCGATCGCCTAACAACAGAACAGTACGCTGCTCGGGTCGCACTTGGGGACTGCAAGTCAGGGTTAACGTTGCGTTACCATCAGCATCCCGCTCTACACTAATCGGGCGATCGCTTGTAATCTTGGGTGCTAGCGAAAAGGTCACTTCGTTGGTTGTCCAAGTCTTTTCACCCTTAGTGATGACGGCGGCTACGGCATAAAAACCAGCTGACCATGTGGTAGAAGCATCTGGGTCATCAGCAGGGTCAGGCAGTTTGAATTTGATGATTTCTGTTCCAGTTTCTCCAATCTCTGGAGTAACTGGGAATAAGTCTGTCCGATAGGGATTGGTGAATTGCAAAACTACACTGGTTGCCGCATCGTATAGGCGATACCCGCTGATAATCAAATCGTCCCCTAATTCAGCACTGGGCTGCTTCTCCTTATCTGGTGCCAAACTTACTGATGTGAGCGTTGGGGTCGGTGGTGTGAGATCGGGTTGAGAAATCGCACCCGTGTCATCAGCACCGCGTTTTAAGACGGGCAGCGGAGTTTTCACTGGGAGCGTACTCTCAATTAACACGACTGAAACCTCGTAAGCCGCTGAAATCCGATACTGTGTTTGGAAAGTAGTCCACAGCTTATACATCTCATCCACTGATAAGGGCTGGGGTGTGATGCGTACCCGCTCCATTTGTTCGTGCAAGTCATTATCAGGTAGTGCATCCTTGAGTTCAGGTGCGCCGAGGAGTGGATGGTCGTGCAGAATGCTCATGGCTCGACCCAGTAGCTGATGGCTCATGATATCGTCATCATCTAGCCCATATGCGGTGATTAGGTAGTAGAGATTCAATGCCAGTGGTGGTTTCCCTGTTTCTCCAGGCTTCACCTGGCGAGGCATATCCCAGTTTCGCAAAGCTGCATCGATCGCCGTATGGTAAAGAAAAAGATTAATCTGATTACCGCTATTGTTGTCCCGTGCTGTACCGGGCGGCTGTGTAGTAACGGTACTGCCTGCAATGCTGGCATCAAGTCCTCGCGTCAGCAAATTACGCAATGTAGCTGTGACTGTAGCGATCGCTAATGAGTTGCTCACCTGCCACCTCCTTTAGCTCGTTGGTTTAGGTATTCATCTAGACTCATCACTGGTGGTGCGGAACGCGGTAGCGTCTCACGTTGCCGTTGGCTTGGAGGAGTTGGCGGAGGTGTTGCCCGAACTTCAATGCGGCCAATTGTTACCTGAATCGTGGGCATCGGTTCCGGTGTGGCTGTCACTTGAGTCGGTGCTGATGCTTTTGGCTCCACATACGGCATGACCTGGGGCTGTACAACGACAGTCGCCGATGTTGAAGGGATGGTTGTTGGGCTAGAACTCGGTTGAATGTGGGGCGTCACCTTAGCTAATGGCTCTACAGGCGAAACCACTCGTTCAGTTACGATACGCTGAACTACCGATTCGAGCAGATGAGATTGACGTTTGGGACTGGATGTAATTAGTGAAGAATGTCCTGTGTCGATTGTTTGCCTAGAGACTACTGGGTTCAGTGTTGGGCGCTCTGGGTCAGGTTCGCGTGGCACTGTTTTAGACAGTGGTTCAGACACAGTTTGCAATAGCTCAGTTGTCTGGATTGGAGAGGACTGAGGACTTAGGAGAGTGGGTGCCTGTGGCTTGTCTGGAGAAGCGACTCGCTCTATAATGCGCTCGATAATCAGTTCGCGTTGGGGTGAGGTTTGTAGTTCGGGAGTACGGTTTGGCAGTGCAGCTTGAATTTCGGAACTGGCTGTAGTCGGTGTCACCGTTGGTTGAGTTGGAGGTGGTTCAATCCTTGTATCAGCTGGCTGAACGGTAAAGGGTATCGATGGTGGTGACAGAGGGCGATCGCGATCAACTTGCATCCTCGTCAAACTGTCGGGCAACTGATGCAACTCGTTAACCGATTTAAGATTTTGGGTTCCCTCTCTTGATGAAGGGGGGAAGGGGACATCAGATTTTGGATTATTCAATGAAGATTTTGAACTCTCACGAGTAAAGTCCAATTCAAAATCGGTTTTGCTAGGTGTAAAAACTCGATCCGCTTCCTCTAAACCGATGTTTATGCTTTGTCCGACAGTTGGCACACTAGCTATCTGGGAGGGTTCAAATAGCGATCGCAACCGAGGCTGAATCACCTCCGTCGCGTTGAGACTCCTGGCTGCCAGATTACTGAGATAGTCGCTCATTTGAAGGATGAATTATAAATTATGAATTATGAAAACTTCTGGGTTAGATCCCCTCACTGAGACATGGCTGGAACGTTAAAAGGCAAGATCTAAAAGTGTTTTCTAGATGTATAAGCCTTTATTGGCTCACCATTTCCAAATAAAACTGCCGTCGCCAGGGAGTCAGGGCTAGAATCTCCGCTTCACTCCAGCCGTAAGCCCTGGCTAAGGTATGCACTTCGCCCAGAATGCGATAAGCCCAGGTATGAATCTCACTCCAAAAGAATGACACGATGTCAAAGGTGGCTTGCCATTGATGGTTGCAAGCCGGACAAGTCAGCGCTAGTTGCACATCTGCCTGAGGGTCAGCCTGGGACATCTGTTGAGCGATCGCATCTACAATCTCTGCTGGCAACTGGTGGGCAACTCTCTGTTCGCCCTTGTGATCAGCGGTGATCAGACAGCGTTCAAGCAACAGCTGTCGAGTTGCTGTAGCCTCGTCATGGCTGGTGATAGCAGCTAAGTCTAGGCTGTTGGGTAGGCGAAAACACACGTCATACTCAGCAATGCTCAACGAAAGTGTCTCGCTCACCCCTTCAGCCTTGGATGCCACTCGGATGTCCGCTACATTGAAGGTTAGTTCCAAGCGATCGCCACAATTGGGACATGTTGCAAGGCTGACCAGGTTTGAGCCAAATAACCACTCCCGCAACGTCAGTAGACAGGCGTCGCGCTGACCGATGCTGAGTTTTGCCAGAACATCCGGCGGAGTCTGAGGGAAGGCGGCAGATAGCAGCGTTAGGGCACGCTCGACAGGTTGCTGAGCGAGTCCTCGTTCCCAAACACCCAGCAGTTCAGAAGCAGACAGCGCACGCATGACTCATTACCCCGCTGGCTCGGTGAAGGTGGGTTCAGTCGGTTCGGTGACTTCGTAGTCGCGTTCCCAACCCTCGTTTTCTAACTTGATGTGCTGAATTGCCACGGCATTGGCATTGGCATCGAGGTCGGGGAGAGCCTGGAATTCAGAAACCCAGCAGCGATAGACCTTGTATGCGATCGCAAGCTGTCCGGCCTCGTTATAAACCTCAATGATGATATCTTTGCGAAAGTCCTTGAGCGAGACTTCCAAACCCAAGCCGGAGCCATAATTCCAAACCTTGTTCGCCCACTTCTCGAACTCTGTATCGTGAGTCACGCCCCGTTCCAGCGTGAGTGCTTCATACTCCGTGCGTCCCGGAGATTTGCGGGTACTGCTGGGGTCACCCCCCTCCCGGTGTTTTACAACTTCGGTTGTCCGCTTCAAGGCACCGACTTTGCTCACACCCGCCACGTAACGGCCATCCCACTTCACGCGGAATTTGAAATTTTTGTACGGATCGAACCGCTGTGCTTTAAATTGAGCCATAATTTCCTCTCTAAACCTCAATTTGACCAGCCATCTGCTGGAGCTTGATTACTATGAACTCTGCGGGTTTGAGCGGGGCAAAGCCGACGATAATATTGACGATGCCCAAGTTAATGTCGTTTTGGGTCGTCGTTTCCTTATCGCACTTGACAAAGTATGCTTCTCGTGGCGACTTGCCCTGAAACGCTCCTTGGCGGAAGAGGTTCTGCATGAAAGCCCCGATGTTCAAGCGAATTTGTCCCCAGAGTGGCTCGTCGTTCGGTTCAAAGACGACCCATTGAGTACCGCGATAGAGACTCTCTTCAATAAACAGAGCTAAACGCCGGACAGGAATGTACTTATATTCATCGGCTAATTGGTCAGCACCCCGTAAGGTACGTGCGCCCCAGACGACTCGTCCGTTAACCGGGAAAGACCGCAAACAGTTGATTCCAAGGGGGTTCAATAGGCCATTGTCGAGGTCCTTCAGGTTGACTTCCAGTCCCTGAATACCGTTCAAGGTAGCGTCAAGACCGGCAGGTGCTTTCCACACACCCCGTTGCACGTCGGTGCGGGCCATGATGCCAGCAATGATGCCACAGGGAACAAACGTATCGATTTGCCCATCGCGCATGGGGTCAGCTTGGAGGACGCGGGGGAAGTACAGCGCCGCGTTACGTGCCGCTTCACCAGATAACCCTAGGTCGTCGGTGAGGTGAGTGCGTGCCTTGGAAAGGAAGAGTGGGTCTTTACCCCAAGTATCGGGCGGGTCAACGATAAGCATGGCACGCCGCTCTTTGCAATATTTCATTGCCTCCTGATAAACCTCTTTAAGCGTGGTTCCCTCTCGTGTATCAGGGGGGATGCACAGCAGATTGAAGAGGTCTGCGTTATCGAGTGCGAACAGACCAGTTTTCTGGTCTTTACTTCCTTGATAGTCTGCTAGAGTCAAAGCTGCACTGTTGCTACCGCCACTGGCTTTTACAGGAGCTGGTTTAGGTGGAGTATCTGAAGTTACGGTTTCTGATGGTCGCGTGTTAGGAATAGTCCAGCTACCGCTGTTGTTTTTCGGTACACGCACAAGCATTGAGCTTTGTTCTAGTACACGGGGGAGGTAGCGGGGATTAGTGGGGTCAACGGAGACATTAAGAAATTTCTCAACCGTACCACCCTCCTCAGAGACAGTCAGATTAAAGAGGCTCTGGTCTGGGTCTGGGTGTTTGTCAGTTGAGTCCTTTGTCTTGTAATCGACAAGGACGCTTAGGTTGGCACCCCAACTTCCGACACTTGCAGCGACAAGAGAGAGCGCATCATTGGGGGCAGTTGCCCCCGTCGGTAGGGAAATGGTAGCGGCTGTAGCGTCCCGATCCAGGCGAACGATGATTGCCTGACTGCCGCCATTCAGGTAGAAGTCCCGCACAGCATAGCTTATGGGATATTTAGGATGCAACCCGCCAAAAAAGCGCTCGAAGTCACCGAAACTATTGATAGTAACTGGGTCGTTAGTCGGACCACGGAGAGCGCGACCGATGAAAGCTGTTATAGAAGTAGCGACTCCAGTAATAGTGCGTACACCACTAGAAATTTCCTCGATGTAAACGCCTGGATAACTAAGTGAGCTGGGCATTGAAAGCTCTCCCTCTAAATTGTTAAACCTCGCAGATAGGGAACACCTGTAGTTTTGACACTACTTTTCAGGTGTTTAAACGGGTATTAAAAATACCGTTTCTCAAATTACTGATGAAAGAGTTAGAAGAGGCTGAAGTTGAGGATGATTGCTAAATTTCGCAATGCTCTCATCAGCGCATTGCTCATAAATACAAACTTTTGAAGTAATCAACAGTTAGGTCAAGCCAGTTAAGACTTATCCTCAAACACCAGCGCCTTACCAAGATGCCTTTCGTCTCTAGATATAACTATTGCTGCTAGGGTGTTGCCAGTCGCACGAATGGGGTAACTCAGTTGAGTGTCACGCGATCGCGCGACTTGACTGATTTTTGATTTTGTAATTGGCGAATATTGGCTTTCAGAGAATGGCAAGTGAGGTAGCTCATTTGGATTACTAAAATTATGTGACTTGTCTCTGAAATCTTTGTGACCTATCTTGTTGCCATAATTTGAGGCGAAAAAGCAAATGTCAAGGTTGATGCCACGACACTCCTGGATACAACCGAATCATCCATGCTGGAGCTGTGCGATCGATCCAGCCCTAGCTCTATCGCCTTATGGAGTGCCCTTAGTTAAGCAGTTGGGAGAAGCGATCACGTTATGGGTGGGGCGAGAACTTTGGCACATTCTCAACAACCCCAACGTTTACTTGCAGCAGCCAGAGCTGGTTATTCCCAAAAGTATTGCTTCTGAAAGGAAGTCTGACGAAGAGAGCGCGGCTCTAGAGGAAACGCTGCGATCGCTCAGGGAGTGGAAAAAAGTTCGACTAGAAACCGACTTGGCAGGACTGAACCTATTCTGGATCGGGGATTCCCTGAGCGAATCGTTCATCCCAAAAGGTAAGAACTTGGATAATTTCTGGCGCTGGGAATCCTTTGCCAGCTCCCTGGACGAGCGACTCGATCAATCTAAAATTGCCAATTCTGTCTTGACTCTAGCTGTTCGAGATACTGCGGCACTGGCGGCTAGCTTAGAGTCTACTTTTATTCTGACTTACCAAAACTCTAAGGATTTTGCAATAAATCTTCCTCCAGATATCTGCAAAGCTTTGGAAAACTGGGGGATTCCTTGCCAAGTTCTTACACCACAGGACTCAATTTTTGCTCTGGAACGCAACTATTTGCACCAGTTGCTCATCTCTGCTGGCGTTGCCAAGCTTCTTTGGACGGAACTTCACCTTGCAGTTCTGCATCTAGTAGTCCCTGGCACTTCTGCAATTGGTATAAGTCTCTATTCGTCTCAGGCAATGCAGAGTTCCCCGATTGAAAACTCGGCGGTTAATCTAGAACTGAATAAAAACTTGTGGACAGGAGCTTACGGATTCTGGTATCAACTATAGTCTAAGCAACTTGTAATCTACTTCGTACACTAATTATTAAGAAGCGAGACGATAGCTCGTCGTAAAAGTACCCGTTAGGGTACTGTCAAAGCCTAATCGTATTCCCCACTATAGAGGAGTCCGGCTAGGTTGATTAGTCAACTAAGCTTTCACGCTCAATCAGGTGCTTTTTTGCCCCAATGCTTGGTTAATGAATTAATCATATTTATAGCTCTGCAAAGTAGCGAATTAATAGCAAGCATTCTCCCTAAATAATGGAGCGATTTTTTTGTTTAGAGTTAGGAACGTAATTGGAAACATTTATCGCTGTTTAGTCAAATACTGATAATTCTTGAGAATCTTATTCAAAACAAAAGTATCATGAGTGATTTTCTAGATTTAAGTGATTCCAGTTCTAAAGAGTTAAAGCCATCATCATATTTTCAAATCGTTGGCGAATTTCACGTAAACAACGACTCCTTCTTTATTGTTTGTCTTAAGAATTACGCAGAAGACAACAGAGAAAATTCTTCCTATTTATCTAGTAATATTCTTGACTCTTCAAAAGTTGGAGAAGTTGAGATTGATGGGCATTTTTATGCAATTGTCAATGCTAAAAGTATGGTCGAGCATGTAGAGCCTAATCTCACTACTCTCTTAACAGAACGAGAACTACAGATTGCGGCTTTCGTTGCATTAGGCTGGTCTAATAAGCAAGTGGCAAGTCAACTTTGCATTAGTGAGTGGACTGTTGGTACTCACCTACGCCGAATTTTTATTAAGCTCGGTGTAGATAGCCGCGCTGCTATGACCTACCGCTGTGCCTCGCTGATTCATAAACTGCACCAACTAGAGAGCGATTTTTTTCGGGGGAGATGGGCAGAACGCGAACCCAACAGCGCTAATAAATAAGTAGTCGGACATAAATATAGTCTTAATACTTGTACTCTTTCTTTCACTTTTTGCGGAATTTCTGCCGCTTGCGTCAGTTCCCATAAACTTCTATCTTCTTTTGTGTTTAAGAACACCCTTAACGGTGGCAATGACATAGTTAACTCTTCTTTTTTACATATCTTCGTACAGTTTACTTTTTAATCCATCGGTTGTTTTTCTCCGGCTTATTCAGCAAGCCCTACACTATTCTGCCAAAGCTGACTCGATTTCTTTAAGCTTCTGTTTTAGGGCTTCCTTGAGTAGAGCTAATTGCTCTCGCTCTACCTTCTCTATAGGCATTGACTGTACGCGCTGAATTATCCCGTCCACCTGTTTTTTCCCAAACGCCAAATTAGTCTGTTGGGTATGACGGGCAATCTCTTTGGCTACCCGTTGACGTGATTGAGTGACCGATAGCTTCTCTTGCAAAACCTGCTTGAGTATCCGATTTCGCACTTTACGGGCTGCTGGCTCCGATAAACCCAGTTTTTGAGAGGACAACTGCTGTAGCGCTTTAGCCTGCATTCCACCTAGCCCTTGCTCCCGGATGGCTTGCTTCAGGTCAACAAACAACCCCAACATGGGGAAAATATTGGTGTTAACTGAGGCAGGATTCAGCCTGAAAGAGAGCAAAACCTGAAAAATTGTCCGTTCAGCCTCACTTAACTCCAGTACGGCCAGTTCCTGCTGTTGCTTTTCTAAGGGGGCGAGGACAAGTTCGCTGATTTTGGCGAGGGTTTCCTGACGTTCCAACCGCCGCACGGCTGCTCGCAGAGTACGGGGAATCTCATCAGCATCTAGGCTGCTGGAGTCCGTAATTTCTTTAATCAGAGCCTCCGCCACATCTAGGGCATTCAGATTTTCTCGGTGCAGGTTCGCCAACAAGACGCGACGATGAAGAGCCGATGTTTCAGGAATGATGACAGCTTTTAGAGCTTCCCAATTTAATTGTTTTGCCGCACGCCACCGACGCTCTCCATCAAACAGTAAGTAGCGACCGTTTACCTGCTCAATCAGGATTATCGGTTCCTGCTGTCCGTCCGACGCCAAGGATAGGGCGAGCATTCCGATACTCTCCTCCGTAAAGGTTTGCCGGGGCTGTTCCAGGTTTCGGTTAATCTGCTCTAGGGAAACATCCAGCACACCACCCGACGCCAACTCAGAGCGTAACTCTTGAATCTTTGCCTCCAGTTCTATTGAACCCGACGAGCGTAGTTGCTCAATCTCGGCGCTTAATTCAGCAATTTTCGACTCTAAGGCATACACCTGTTGAGAATACTCAGCACCAGAGAATAAATTGGATAGGTCTACTCCGACTTTCTTGCTCATCCAGCCTCCTTCTGTAGCATCTCGGATAAGAGCGCCACAATGGGGGCAAAGTCAGCACAGGCTGGGTGTTTGGGACGATGCAGATGTAAGGGTAGCCCTAGCGCACTGGCATTCTTGAATTCAGATGAAAAACGAATGGGCTGGAAGCACTTAATTTTCAACTTTGACAACTGCGGCTCCAACTGCTCTAGTATATTGCGATGAATAGCAAGGCGATGGTCATACTGGTTAGGGACAATTCCCATCATTTTTGGTTCTGGGTTGAGTCGGAGGCGACGAAAGGTATGATAAAACCATTCCAGCAATTTGCCTGCGCCATCAGCCGATTTAGGTTCGACTTGTACAGGAATCAACAGGTGTGTACTGGCCGAAACAGCTATCAGGGGTAGAGGGCCTAAGGTGGCAGGACAATCAAAGATGATCAGGTCATAAGGCAAAGGATAATCCATCAGGCGATCGCTTAACAGATAAGCTCCCCTTTCATGTAGCACCAATTCGTTAATGGTTTTGACTAGCCCCATCTCCCCTTGGCAGCCTACTACTTTTTCTAAGTGGTCTGACCACAGTGGCACAAGAGGCCACTCCCCCTGAAAATCATCCTTTAGTACGATGGCAATGGTTTGGTCGCTCTTGGGGCGTGATAAACCACAGAACAAACTAACCGACCCTTGGGGGTCTAGATCTAGAAGAGCAACGGAAAAGCCTTTGGCTCCCATTAAATAAGCCAGATGAGCTGCGATTGTTGTTTTGCCGCTACCGCCAGCGTTTGAAAGAAGTGCTAATCGAACTTGCACGGAGTGTGAAAGTAGTTAGTTGATAGGGTGAGTTTACCATGTGGGATAACGTTATTCCACTACAGCCTCGGTTAGAAGTTAGACAACTTGTCCAATTTACAGAGTTGTTCAACAGATGCTGCGGAGAAGGCCGCGAGAAGAGTCGCCTAATATCTAATATCTAATTGAAAACAGACCCTAGTCCTAGAACTGACAAACGACCAAATGTAAGGTTTTGTATCAAAAATACTGTTTTGCATAAAATTGACTCCTTCTCGTTGACAGAGGACTAGAAGATTTCAAGCTCCTGATTCCTCAAGAGGTTCTCGTGATGTCTGGGCTTGATGCTTCTTAGTGAAAAAGCTTATGACCCTCCACACACAAGGAGAAACAGTTATGAATTGGTTTGGTGGCTCTACCCAAAAGCGTTCCCAGCAACAACGGTCAAAATCTCATCGAGCAAAGAAGCAGACACCGCAGCAAACTTTTATCCTAGAACCCCTAATTACCCCCAGTGGATTAGTCGATAGCGTTGATCATACTCCGCACCCACTAGATGTAGACTTGCATACCACAGAGTTACCCGACGTTCATCTCCCTGAAACCGATCTAACTCATCTTCCCGATACTACTCATCCAGTCACTGAGGTAGTTGAAGTTCATTCCCCAACCGAAATCGGGAGCGAGTCTCATTCCCTGACCAATGTTCCTCAGACACTAGAGTCCCATTCAGTTGAAACGCACCCTGATGTCCTCGCTCATAGCGACCACCCAGTTGAGACCGAACATGCTCTTAATGAGTCTTCTACCGAACATCAGCAAGACTCCCAAACACCAGAGTCTCATGCTGTCGAAACTCATACTGATGTTCCTAGCACAGGCAACCACTCGGTTGTAGCTAACCATACGGTCAGCGACCACCCAGTTGAGACCGAACACCCTCTTAATGGGTCTTCTACTGAACATCAGCAAGACTCCCAAACACCAGAGTCTCATGCTGTCGAAACTCATACTGATGTTCCTAGCACAGGCAACCACTCGGTTGTAGCTGACCACACGGTAAGCGACCACCCAGTTGAGTCCGAACATCCTCTTAATGGGTCTTCTACTGAGCATCAGCAAGACTCCAAAACCCCAGAGTCTCATGCCGTTGAAACTCATACTGATGTCTCCAGTACAGGCGACCACTCGGTTCTGGCTAACCACACTGTAGAGGTACCCATTGCTGACCACGATCTTGATCCCCTCCCTTTCCTGCACGCCACATCAGCAAGTGTTGGTCATTTGGATGGTACGTCCGTTGCCGGAACAACGCCTGCACAGCTTGATTCAACCTTTACCTCTGGTGTTTTTACGGTAGGAGCCAAGGGTGAAGTCAGCTTCGATTACTTGTTTGATGGGGGTGCCTACGAGGGACAGGTTGCCATCTTTAACCTGAATGGCATGGAGCATTTTGTCCCTGGTTCTGAGGAGTTCATGCATGAAGCGGCGAGTCGTGCCTTAAGTAACTCCAACCTGGGTCATATTGTAATGTCCGATGCTACAGAAGGGGCGCGATTCAGTGGCTCTCTTCCCTGGGAGGGTGACTTCAATTCTGGGGCATACCAGGGTGTAACAACCTTCTCCATGAATCCTGGAGACAAGTTTGGGATTATGCTCGTCCCAAATGGTACCGTGCAGCAGGTGTTGGCGGGTGATACTTGTGGGGATGTGCGTCCACTATTTTCCATGACGATGGCTAACCCGAATGAAGCCTTTCATGTCGGTCAGATTGCTGATGTAAATGGACATGGCAATACCTTTGTCATGGAAGATTTGCGAACGGATGGTTATTCAGATCGAGATTACAACGACATTATCTTCCAGATTCATGGCGCAACGGGCAAAGCGATAAATCTAGATAATGTGATTGACCAGAGCCATGATTGGCGAACGACTGAACTGGGTGGGAAATTGATGGAATATATCAAGCCACCTGCCAATCAACCGCTGATTGGTTTTATTGATACGGGGTTGAGCGCCCAAAATCCAGATATTGACCCGTTCCATGTACATTTTGGGCCGCATAGTGACTATGTCGCCCATGATGGCAACCCCCTGTTACAGCCAAATGAAGGAAGTGAGCATGGAACTCATGTGACTGGGATTGTTGCTGCCACCTCTGGCAACGGCATAGGTATTGATGGCATTAATGACCAAGCACCCATCTATGTAGAACGGGCAACGGGTTCGGGACAATGGGCGCAGGCATTGACGGATTTTGTGGATGCGGCGAAGGAGTCAGGACAACCTCATGCGATCGCCAATCTCAGCCTTGACCTCACTCAAATCAACCCAGATGGGAGTGTCACCACACGCTATGAGTTTACACCCACTGAACGGGCCGCCTTGGAATATGCCCACCAAAATGGAGTATTAATTGTTGCCTCAGCAGGGAACGATGGTGGGGTGATGTCCGCTTTGGGGCAAGCGTCTCAGGAGTTTGACAATATTATTACGGTAGGGGCAGCTAAGCATTTAGATGTTCCTACTTCGATTACTCCTGGGGATGTGCCTCAAAACTTTGACATTCCAGTCGCTCACTCAGTTGGTCACACCCCTGAACCAATAAGCCCAGTTAACCTGATTCCTGAGACAGATCACACTACGGCTCAATCCTTTGACCGTGCTGACTATTCCAGCTATGGCTATGGTTTAGATATTGTGGCAGACGGTGGCACGATTGATAATCCGGTCTTGTCTACTGTAGGCGATAACGTTGGGACAATGGCTGGGACTTCAGTCGCAACGGCTCAAGTCACGGGTGCTGCGTCCCAAGTGTGGGCGGGAAATCCGGATTTGAACTATCGTCAGGTGATTGAGATTCTAAAATCGACTGCCACAGATTTGAAGACACCCGGATGGGATATGGAAACCGGGGCAGGATTACTCAATATTGCGGCGGCAGTAACGTTGGCAAAAGAAACAACACCTGAACCTTATACTCCTGATACATTTGGTGCTATCCCCACAACTTGGAGTGGGGAAGGGATAGTAACACCCACAGAACGTGCAGCTTTGACGGCGGCACAAGTGGGGCAACAACCAACAGGTGGAACTTATGCCAGTGGCTATGTGTCTCCTTGGAAGGGTTCAGCAACATTGACCGAAGATTGGAACTCTAGTTATTCCCATAATGGCAGTAGTGCTTACGCCAAAGATTGGGTGATTGCAGATAGTAAAGTCTACGCCGCTAAGGCTGGAACGGTTGTGGCGGTTAAGCAAGACTCTACCAGATATGGGGATAGTCGTGCCTACATCAATGATGCCAATTATGTCATTATTCGCCATGATGACGGCTACGAGTCAATGTACGTTCACCTGAAGGCGGGTTCTGTTCCTGTTCGTGTGGGCCAGCGCGTTGAAGCTGGAACTTATATCGGGCAGACTGGACTTAGCGGATGGACAACGGGTGAACATCTGCATTTTGAAGTTCGTAAACCCAGCACTAAGCAATCTGTGCCCTTTAAGTTGGATGGAAGTACAAACACCCCAAATCCGCAAACACCAGCACCCATTTCATCAGGAGTTTGGCCAACTAACTTTACAGCTTGGGTGATGGCGACAGTCGGTGCAAATGTCCGTTCGGGTCCGGGCACTGCTTATCAAGCAGTTGGGGCTTACCCTTACCAAACTACATTGGAATTTGATGCTTGGACGTATGGTGAGACGATTACAGATGTGCAGCTAGGAACACCAGACGCACGATGGTATCGGATTAAGGGAACTAATAATTGGGTATCTAGTGCGGTAGTTTATGGCAATGCACCAGGTTCATCACCACTTCCTTCTAATAACGTGGGTTGGCGTTACGCCATTACGGCAGAAAATTTCAGTGGTTGGGTTGGTCCTAGTATTGGGGTGAATCTTCGTAATAGTCCTGCTGAGTACGATCGCGGACCTCTGAATGAGCCATATGGCAAAACCTTATCCTTCGACGCCTGGACTTATGGGGATACGCTGACTGATATTTGGCTAAATACGCCAGATGCCCTGTGGTATCGCGTGGCAGGCACAAATTATTGGGTACCAAGTGCGTACATCAATGGATACCCTGGTAGCCATCCGCCGGTACTGCCTCCAAATAGCTCTGACACATCTGCTGGATACACTGTCAGTGGTAACTTCAACTCGGTTTGGCAGCAGTATCGGAATACACTGGGCTATCCGACCTCTGGTGTTGTCAATCATTCTAGTGGTGCTAGTTATCAACTGTTTGAAAATGGCTCGATTGTTAGCAGTCAGTATGGAACCTTCCCACTGTATGGGGGTATCCGTCAAACTTACTTGAATACAGGTGGGTTAGATGGCTGGCTAGGTGCTCCTAAGAGTGCAGAAATTAGTCAGGGTAATGGAGTCATCATTCAATATTTTGCTAATGGCTACATTATCTGGAATGGCTCCAAGGCAACAGCTTATCGTACAGGAAACGGCACGCCTGTTACATCTCCTCCCGTGAACGGACCCGTGCCTGGTCAAGCGAAAGTGAATAATGTCAGTGAAGAGGGTCTCAAGTTCATTGCCAGACATGAGGGTATGCGCTTAACGTTATACAATGACCCTGCTGGTAATGCCACGATTGGAGTCGGTCATCTCGTACATTCTGGCCCTATTAATGGAAGTGAACCAGCAGAATTTCGATCTGGCATCACAGAAAGTCGTGCACTCGAACTACTCAAGGAGGATGTAAGTACAGCTGTGCGAGCTGTAAACAACCTCGTTAAAGTGCCGCTGAACCAGAATCAGTTTGATGCCTTGGTGAGCTTTACCTTTAACCTTGGCGCGGGAAATCTTCAAAAGTCAGATCTGCTTGCAAAACTGAATGCAGGTCAGTACGACGCGGTGCCTGCCGAGTTGAATCGATGGGTCTATGGAGGAGGACAGGTGTTGCCTGGTTTAGTTACCCGACGCCGAGACGAAGGCATTCTGTTTAGGAACGGTCAATACTAAGCTTTTGCTCAGGTATCCTCAAATTCAAGGCGGGATTGCTGAGATTGCAGGGGAGGATGCTTACTCTTTCCTCCCAAACCTAAAAGCCGTTCTTCTTCCTATGCTCTAAGCGATCGCACTCCATCCCCCATCAAGTGCGATCGCTTCTTTCTTCTGTGGTGAGTAATACCTACCCTACTCAGTTAAATCCCCAAAACGCTCCTGATACCGCCGAAGCAGTTCCTTCATCGCTTCAGCCTGTTGCTGTTCTTGGGTTAACTGTTGTTCGGCAAGGATTGCTCTTTGCTCAGCTTGAACGGCTCTTTGCTGTTGTTGAACTAACTGCTGTTCAGCTTGGGCAGCTCGTTGTCGTTCCTGCTCTAAAAGCTGACAGATTTCAATGTAGGAGAAAAACAACCCTCCATCTGGACGGTATATCTGTAACTCTTCCCCAGACAAATCGAAACGAATTTCTAACCGAGGACTCACCCAATTTGCCATTGACGCTATCGGCTCTAACCCATCTTCGCCACGCAGCCAACCCCGCAATCGATTGCTATCTGGGTCGTAAATATAATACTCTTCCACCCCATAGCGGTCATAAAACAGCAACTTCTTCTCCATCTCTTCCTGAGAATTGCTGGGGGAGAGAATTTCAAACACGACTTGAGGCGCGATGTTGTCTTCTTCCCATTGCTTGTAAGAACCGCGATCGCGCTTTGGTCTGCCAAACACTACCATGACATCTGGAGCGTTGACCAGCGTATTGCGTCCCTGTACCGGATACCAAAACAAGTCCCCCACCACAAATACGTTCGGTTCATCTGCATACAGCCAATCCAAATTCTGCTGAACGACTACAATCCAGCGAAACTGCTTGGTATTATTTGCCATTGGCTGTCCGTCGCTATCAGGGTAGATGACCTCTGGTTGAGTCGGAGATTGAGAAACCATAACCTTAATTAGATCATTGGCTTAATGACTAGACTCTAGCACGGGCGGTAATCGCTTCTGGATATTGAGGTTGGATGCGATCGCTTTCTTATTCTATACATTCGTTAATTTTTGTTAAGACTATGGGGTTTTGCATAAAATCTGCCTTCCCAGCCGGACAGAGGAGTAGAAACAACACCATCCTTTCTTCTCCTCTCGTGCATTTACCCAGAACAATGACACCCGAACACCAGCTATCTTCAGAACATTTTAGCGATTGGATTTGTCCTGATATCAGCACCTATTGGCAACTGGCAAAAGTACGTGGTCAAGACCAAGTCATCCTCAAATCCATTCATTCGGAACGTCAATTTCGCTTCTCAATCCCTGAAGGCTATGCTCTGCAATACTTTACAGGTCAATTAACCGTTGATCAAATTCAAGGCTGCTGCCAGCAACAATTTCAAGATGCTATCTCGAACAATTTAGCTATCTCCAGTCATTTAGTCATAGAGTTACTACAAAAACTCATTGCACTGGGTATTCTGGCACTTCCCGATGCCCAAGCCCATCCTACACCAACATCACCCAATCAATTACCTCAACTCAAAGCTTGTGTGCAATGGATTCGTCACCCGGATGGATACTGGATTCTCCGCAATCCTGAAGATGTGACATTTCTGCAAGTAAGCGATCGCGATAAATCTGTCATCTCCCAATTCGGACAACAGCCCTTAGCTACCATCGCTTCCTCATACAACATTACTAGAGATGAACTGCGATATCTCTTACAGTTGTTGACGGCAACGGCAATGTTGTCAGGCACAAAACCGCCCAAACATACTCGTCGTAAATTTAACCCACTTCAACTCCTATCGTTCAAGATTCGTCTTTTTAATCCTGACGCTTGGTTAACGCGACATGTTAATAAACTGCGCTGGATTTGGACAACTTCTTTTTGTTCAATTTTGTGCTTTTTCCTAGCTTGGTCTATGTTAGTCGGGCTGAATCAATCTGCTGAAATTTTCGCGACAGGTCAACAACTTTGGACTACTCAAGGAAGACATATTTTACTTCCTTTTGCGCTGTTGATGATGCTGGTTGTCTCTCTCCATGAACTGGGTCATGCTTTTACCCTAAAACACTACGGCGGCATCGTTCCCGAAATTGGACTACTATTCATGTGTTTCATGCCGGGATGCTATACCAATACTACTGATTCTTACTGTTTGGTGAAGCGTCAGCAACGCACTTTTGTTGTAGCGGCTGGGGTACTGGTACAGCTAATTATTTGGGCAATTGCGCTTTGGGTTTGGAATTTCTCAAATCCTAATACTTGGTTGCATACATTTAGCTACTTATTGATGGTTGCTGCACTATTTACGGTGGCGTTGAATCTCAATCCGTTGAGTAAGTTTGATGGGTACTACCTAGCCGTAGCACTAAGTGGGATTAATAATTTGCGTTCCCGTTCCTTCCAGTTTTATGGCAATCTGTTGCGATTCCAACCCAGTTCTGAATATTTCCGGGATGCGCTAATTTTAGCTGCGTATGCTCCTTTTAGCTTTGCCTATATTTTATTGGTTTTTAGTCATCTCTGGCTGGGATTGGGAGATTGGGTGTTCACTCATATCCCAGTGACAGCTTTGTTTTTGTTTGGCCTGTGGGTTATTTATTTCTACTCTCCTCAAAAGAATTGATTTTCGATTTAAAAGTAAACCGTTAAACCTCTAAAAGACGCAGACAGCTATGAACTCCTCTATTCCTTCTAACTCTTCTCATGTTTCTTCAACTCGTCCCTCGCTACAGGTTGTACCTCCCAGTACCTTACAACCCACTCATCCACCCGTTGAAGTCAAACCTCAAAAATCTTCCCCGGTTGCGGCTGAACCCGCCGATTCTTCCCAAATCCGACCTTGGTTGATGTTGGGAGTACTTGTGGGAATTGGTTGTCTAGGATTTCTGTCTGTTCCTCAATCTGTGACGGGAAATGCAGAAATTACCTCGACTCCACATGCCAGACAAACGGTTACTATTCCTATGTCGGGACGACTAGAAATTTTGGTCACTCCCAATCAAACCGTTGTACCTCATCAACCGATTGCATTGGTTAAGAGTGAGGAGTTGAATAAAGATTTAGCCGAAGTCTCTCAGAAATTTGAGCAAGTGCAGTCTGAGGTGGCGTTAAGTCAACAGCAACTTGGCCCAATTCAATCTCAGTTCCAGGAAGTGTTAGCGCGAGAAGCGGCGAGTCGTCAGAAGACGGAATTTTTACAACAGCAGTTGAGTCAACTGAGTCAAGGAACGCTTCCGCCTCAAATGCAGGAGTTAGAACGTGGACAAGCAGGAATAAAAAGTGAAATTGCTGGATTGCAAAGTGAGTTAAATTTTGTTTCTCAGCGATTAATGCGTTATGAATCGCTTTCACAGATGGGAGCGATTCCTCGAAATCAGGTTGAAGATTTACAACAAAAACAAAGCGCTCTTCAAGAACAAATTCGGGAGAAGAATCATCAAGTTGAGGCGAAGGCGGCGCAGATAGCGACGGTTAAACAGAATTTAGAGCAACAGTTAAGGCAACAACAAGCTGAAAATGCACAGATGGTGGCAGCCGTTCAGTTGGCAATGCAGCAGGTGAAACAAGCGGCAGCGAATGTGCAAATTCGGCAACAGGTAGCGGTGGGGATGGCAAAGGAACTTCAACGAATGAGAAATCGCCAGCAAGATTTAGTCTTACGCGCACAAACATCGGGGACGGTGGTGACGGCAGATTTAGACAAGTTAAACAGCCAATTCTTACCTGCGGGAAGTAAGGTTTTGGAGATTGTGGATTTAAAGAAGTTAACGGTAACAGTACTGGTTAAGCCGGAAGATGCATCGTTGGTTCACGTTGGGGATAAGGTGACGTTTCGACCACAGGGAACGGGTTTAAGTAGCTATACAGGGACGGTGCAAAGCAAGGATATCGACCCAGTGGTGCAGTCGGATGGAGTGCAACATCCTCCTACGGTAGCGGTGCGGGTGAGTTTGACTCAAGGAGATAATCTGTTGCGACCTGGAATGCCGGGATATGCTCATATTGAGGCTGAACCATTGCGGTTATATCAAAAGGTACAACGGGAGTTTGTGAAGTTGGTGCCGATTGGGAAGTTTTTCTAGGTGGGTTGGCGGCGATTGCATATATGCTTCTTGATTAACCGAGAAAAACTTAATAGTTGCGATCGCTCATTTCGGTAATTTCACGGAAGATTTCAGGCAGTTTAATCGGTATTAATACTTACTAGAGGCGACAAGTAATTCTACTGCTCTTCGAGAGGCGGGTGCTATGTTGGGGATGTCTCAAAGCCGAGGGTGTTGGTGGACTCTGAAAAGCTTATTAGCAGTAGGAGGTGCAATAGCTGTTTCGGGAAATTGCGCCTTTGCTCAAATTATCCCTGATAACACACTGGGGGCTGAACATTCCGTTGTTACGCCTAACATCGATCTTAATGGACAAATTCGCGATCGCATCAATGGTGGAGCAACTCGTGGTGTAAACCTGTTCCACAGTTTTTCTGAATTTAATGTTGGCGATGGACAGCGAGTCTATTTTGCGAATCCGGTTGGAATTGAGAATATTTTGACGCGGGTAACGGGGAGTAATCTGTCGAATATTCTGGGGACGTTAGGTGTAGAGGGTGGAGCAAATTTGTTTTTGCTGAACCCTAATGGGATTATTTTTGGGCCAAATGCACGTTTGGATATTGCAGGTTCGTTTTTTGCCAGTACAGCAGATAGTGTAGTTTTTAATAATGGCTACCAATTCAGTACAAAGAATCCTGAAGCACCGCCCTTGCTGACAATTAGTGTTCCTTTGGGAGTGCAGTATGGGACGAAACAATCGGGAACGATGATCGCTACGCAAACCGCCAGCAGCATCACAAATACTGGGAATTTAGCTGTGGGACAAGACCTGACATTAGCCGCTGACAATCTGGATTTACAGGGTCAGTTGCAAGCAGGGAGAAATCTAACGCTGCAAGCCTTAGATACAGTAAAAGTGCGGGACAGTGCAGTAAATCCTTTTATTGCCTCAGCTAGGGGTCAGTTGGTTGTTCAGGGTAATCAAAGGGTTGATATCTTTACCTTAAATCACCCAGACAGCGGCTTTTTCTCAGGTGGGGATATGGTGTTGCGAAGTGCAAACACTGTAGGCGGTGATGCTCACTATTGGAGCGGTGGCAGTTTCCGAATTGAACAGCTCGATAGTTCTCTAGGCAATTTATCAAGTCCCTACGACCCGATTATTCGTTCGCTTGGGGATGTCAGTTTCAACAGCTATACAGGAGCTTCGCTGCACATTTTAGCAGCAGGACAGGTGAACATTGGTCAAGTCACGATTACAGGTTCAGAAACAGGAACAGTTGGAACTGACTATCTTATTGAGAACGTAACTTTATCAGATGGTAGAACAGTAGTACCTATTAATGGCAGCGTTCGACCCACCCTTGATGTACGTGCAGGAGTAGACCCAGCAGCAGTTGGTAATCCAATCCCACCAGTCACAGGCAATAACCTCCTTGATGTCTTCAATAATATCCCCATCTTTGGAAGTCCAACTATCACGAATACTGCCACGAGCGCGGATATTCGTATCAACAGCATCACAATTGAGCGACCTAATGGACTTGTATTTCTCACCAATCAATACAAGCCAAACTTAGCACTTAAGGGAGATATCCAAGTTACAAACATTCGTGTTGATGATAATGGTGGTGGTTTGTTGGGGAGATTTAATGGTAACGGGGGTAATGTCTTTTTCGACTCAAAAGGCAATATTACAATCCCTAGTTCTGGATTAATTAATACTAGCTCTGCTACTGGCGATGCTGGGAATGTCACGCTGATTGGTAAAGAGTCATTCTCAATGACTGATGGCGCTCAATTCAATACCAGTACTTATGGGCGGGGAAATGCTGGGAATGTGAATATTAATGTTGGTGAAGCTGTCTCTCTTAGAGATAGTTTTATCTTCAGCAACCTAGGAGCTGGAGCTGAGGCTAACGCGGGAGATATTAACATTCAGGCAGGGTCACTTTCTTTAATTACCTCATCAAATTCCCCCACTAATGTTGCTCAACTGCAAGCTCTAGTTAGTCAATCTGTAGATGGGCGTCCTGCTGGGCGGGGAAATGCTGGAAATATAAGTGTTGATGTCCGCGATACCATCACAATTTCTGGAAGAAATACGCAAGGACTGCCTAGTGGTATTTTCACGGATTTGGGAGCTGAAGCTGTAGGTAATCCTGGCAAAATAAAGCTCAAGGCTGGAGCAATTTTGATGGATTCAGGAATGCTGAGTACCATAACAAATGGGCAGGGAAATGCTGGTAATATTGAGATTGAAGCTGGCTCACTTGACTTAAGAAATTTAGCTGTGCTGTGGGCTAGCAGTCTTGGACAGGGAAATGCTGGAAAAATTTCTGTGCAGGTTGATAACTCTGTATCTCTCAGCAATAGCAGCTATATTTTAAGTAATGTAGAGCCACAAGGTATTGGTAATGCGGGTGACGTTGATATCAAAGCGAGTACACTTTCTTTAACAAGCGGCTCCGGAATTTTTACTGCTTCAGAATCCAACAATCTTCCTACGGGAAAGGCAGGTAACATTCAGATTAATGCATCTAATTCAGTTACTCTTTCTGGTGTTGATTCTGATGGGCGACTTTCTAGCGGTTTGTATGCAGGTACCTATGGTAGTGCCAATGCTCAAGCAGGAAATATTGAAGTCACTACCGATATGCTTCGCGTAGCAGATGGTGCGGTTGTGAACACTTCAACCTCCAATGCTAGTGCGGGCGGTACTATCACCTTTAATGCCAATACATTAGAACTCACGGGTGGTGGACAAGTTCTCGCCGTCACTTATGACAGCGGCAAGGCAGGTAATATTAACCTCAATGTCGCGAATCGTGTCAATATTTCTGGTAGCGAATCCAACTTTTTTAATCGATTAATTCAGTTTGGTGGTGTTGTGAATGAAGGCCCTAGCAGTGGATTATTTGCTGGTGGTTCTCTTCTGGGTTCTACAGGGGACGGCGGTAACATCTCTATTCTTGGTACAAGAGAGTTAAACATCAGCGATGGAGGACAAATTTCAGCGATAACGCTTGATAGAGGAAATGCCGGAAACGTATCCATTAAAGATACGGAATCTATAAATCTAATTGATAAAGGTTTAATCATTACATCCTCCCTTGGCACAGGCGCTGCGGGGAATATTTCCATTGATACGAGAAGCTTGAATCTTCGAGATGAATCACAAATTCTCAGCGGTATGGCTGGTTCTGGAGCAGGGGGAAATCTGATAGTAATAGCTTCAGATTCAGTAAATCTTGCCAATCGCAGTCAGCTATCTACAGATACATTAGGGAGTGGCAGCGGTGGGAATTTGACCGTTGAAACGAGAAGCTTAAATATCCAGAATACTTCAGAAATCTCAGCCACTACTACCGATAGCGGTCGTGGTGGAAATCTAAGGGTGCAAGCTTCTGATTCTGTTAATTTAGAAAATCAAGGCGTTATAACAACCTCTTCCTTGGGTACAGGAGCTGCGGGTAACCTCAACATTGAAACAGGAAAATTAAATCTTCAAGATGCATCGCTAATTACCACCGGAGCCTTGAGTTCTGGAGATGGAGGAAATTTAACAGTAAAAACTACTGATTCAGTAAATATTGTCAATAATAGTAAGCTTTCTGCGGATACCTCCGGCAGTGGCAATGCTGGAAATTTAACGATTGACACCAGTAACTTAAGAATTCGGGATAACTCAACCGTCTCAGCTTTAACTACAGGCAGCGGTCGGGGTGGAAATTTAAGAGTGCAAGCGTCTGATTCTGTAAATGTAGATAACCAAAGCTGGATAACTACATTCTCAACCGATACCGGAGTAGCAGGTAACCTGGCTATTGAAACAGGAAAACTAAGCGTTCGCGATGGTTCATTGCTGACTACCTCTACCCTTGGCTCTGGAAATGCTGGCGATTTGACGGTGCAAGCTGCAAGTTCAGTTGAAGTAGCGAATAGCAGTGTACTTTCTTCGGGTACGTTGGGTAGTGGTAACGGAGGGGACTTAACAATTGAAACGAGTCAGTTAAGTCTCTTGAATACTGGGGTAATCTCAACTACCACTACCAGTAGCGGTCAAGGTGGAAATCTCAAAGTGCAAGCGTCTGATTCTGTAAACTTGGTTAACCAGGGAGCACTAATTACATCGTCTACTGATACAGGAGCAACAGGCGACTTGTTCGTTGAAACGGGGAAACTGAGTATTCGCGACACCTCGGTAATTTCTACTACTACCTTTGGCAGCAGCGATGCCGGAGATCTAACGGTAAAAGCTGCTGATTCAGTTGAAGTTGTCAATGGCAGTCGGCTTTTAACGGATACACGTAGCAGTGGCAATGCTGGAAATTTAACTGTTGAAACTGGCAAGTTTAGCATTCGGAATGGCTCAGAAGTATTAGCTAGTACTGCTCCTCAAAGTAGCGGTCGGGGTGGGACTGTAAGAGTCAACGCCTCTGATTCTGTAGACATCAGTGGAAGTAGCGGCTTATTTACGTTGACAGCAGGAACTGGACGTGCTGGGGATATGACTGTTGAAACTGCCAGGTTAAGCGCCAAGGATGGAGGTCGGGTAGAAGCGGGTACTATCGGTATCGCGCCAGGGGGAAATTTAACGGTTAATGCTTCCGAGTCCATTGAGTTGAGCGGGTCATCAAATGGTGGTGTTTTTCGCAGTGGGTTGTCTGCGTATAGTTTGACGGCGGGTAATGCCAGAAGTGGAAACTTAACTATCGCCACAGGGAAGTTAAGTATTCGCGATGGGGCGGAAGTGACGGTGACTAGCCTCAAAGGGCAGGCAGGCAATATCGATCTGACAGCTAATTCTGTCTCAATGAACCAGGGGAGAATTACTGCCGAAACCAGAGAGGGTAAAGGCGAGGGAGGAGCAAATATCACCCTGCGGCTGGCAGAGGATTTGCTCATGAGCAACGAAAGCCGCATTTCAGCTACAGCGTTCGAGGCTGCTAATGGTGGCAACGTTACTATTAATGCCAGATTCATCGTTGCCTTTCCCCCGAAAGGACCAGAGGGCAGCGATATTATTGCCAATGCGTTCTTGGGTGACGGTGGACGAGTCAACATTACCGCTCAACGCCTCTTCAACATCGATTTCCGAAAACGGCTGACTCCACTTAACGACATCACCGCCAGTTCTGAATTTGGTAATCCTGGTGTGGTAGCGATCGAGACACTGGGAGTAGATCCTGCTCGTGGATTGTCCAAATTGCCAAGTGAGCCAGGAACGCCTGAACCTCTAGAGGGGTGTCAACCAAGTGGACGACGAGCAACCAGTAGTTTTGTCAGTACTGGACGTGGTGGATTACCCCCAAATCCTACTGAAGCGCTTAACAATAACACCGTTCAAGTTCCTTGGATAACGCTGGATTCAGATACAGAAAATTCTGCTAGTCCGACAAATTCGCCTACATCAACCAATTCAAAACCAGGGCAATTAGTAGAAGCTCAAGGATGGGAAAAACTACCGAATGGACAAATCAGGCTTACGGCAACAGCCCGAAATTTTTCTTTACCTCCTTGTGTTTATGGCAGCAACCAACAATGAGTTTTTTATCCGACCCACCTTCAGTTGTGCTGGAGACTAATCAAATCAGAAGTTTTATCAACCACTTACAGATGTTGATTTGGCATTTTTTATTGGCTGCTATTATACCACGAGCGCTTAACTTATTTCAGCTAAGTTAATTATTTGTTGTGGCACTACGTCAATAGGAGGGTTTAACAAAGATGGTCAATCGATCTACGTCCAAATTTACCAAAAAACCTAATAGAGGTTTGGTTCTTTTAAAAAACTTTACTGAAAACCTGAGATAGTTTGAACAGCCTAAATTTTCGTTACAACTAACAGCGATTTAATCCAAACTGGCGGCAAAGGAAGGGTGCAATGTCAAAAACAATTCAAAGCCGATGGGGTTGGCAGTTTCTGGAACGCTTCTTAGGAGTGGGAGGTGCCATAACTCTAACGGGGGGCTTGTTTGCTGCTTTTTCCGGAACCTCTGCTTTGGCTCAAATTATCCCTGATAATACGTTGGGGGCTGAAGGTTCTGTCGTTACGCCTAACGTCAATATTAATGGACTTCCTGCTGACCGGATTGAGGGTGGAGCAACTCGTGGAGTGAATCTGTTCCATAGTTTTTCTGAATTTAATGTTGGCAATGGACAGCGAGTCTATTTTGCGAATCCGGTTGGAATTGAGAATATTTTGACGCGGGTAACGGGAAGTAATCTGTCGAATATTTTAGGGACGTTGGGTGTGGAGGGTGGAGCAAGTTTGTTTTTGCTGAACCCTAATGGGATTATTTTTGGTCCAAATGCACGTTTGGATATTGCAGGTTCGTTTTTTGCGAGTACAGCAGATAGTATAGTTTTTAATAATGGATATCAGTTCAGTGCCAAGAATCCACAAGCGCCACCGTTACTCACCATCAGTATTCGTCCGGGATTGCAGTATGGGTCAAATCTACGAGGTACTATTACTAACGCGGGTAACTTAGCGGTTGGTCAAAAACAAATTCTAAGTTTATTCGGTAATACGGTTACGAGTAGTGGTTCTCTCACGGCACCGGGGGGAACTATTCAAGTTTTAGGCGATCGCGTTGCTTTGTTAGATAATGCCCAAATTGATGTCTCCAGTCTAGGTGGTGGAGGTACTGTACTAATTGGTGGAGATTTTCAGGGGAAAGGTTCAGTTCCAAATGCGGCGCGAACGTTTGTTAGTTCTGGTGTGACTATCAATGCTGATGCTTTAACCCGTGGAAATGGCGGTAGAGTGATTGTCTGGGCTGATGAAGTGACGGGATTCTACGGCAATATTACAGCTCGTGGGGGTAGTCAGGCTGGGAATGGTGGTTTTGTTGAGGTATCGGGGAAGCAAAACCTGATTTTTCGAGGTAATGTTAATACCAATGCTGTGAATGGTAATTTAGGTAGTTTGCTCCTCGATCCAACGAACCTTGTGATTGCTAGCGGCAATGGTGATAGTGCAGGGGATGGTGCAAATACGTTTCAAGGGAATAATTCAGGGATTGTTGGTTCTATTCTCAGCGCTCCTCTCAGTGCAATTAATGACACCGCACCGACAACGATTTATGAATCCGAGTTAGAAGGATTGTCTGGGAATACTAATGTTGTTTTGCAGGCAACCGATAATATTACCGTCAATAATTTAGCGGATAATGTGCTGAATTTTGCGGCTGGTAATGGTTCGATTCAGTTTGTAGCAGATGCCAATCGAGATGGGGTTGGCAACTTTGTGATGCAGAACCCAGCGAATATTCTTAAAACCAATGAGCGCAATCTCTCAATTTCGGGAGTAAACTTGACTCTTGGAAATATTGATACTGCATCTAATCCTAGTGCTGGCAATGCCCGTAATGGAGGGATGATAGCCCTTACTGCCAGCGGTAACATTTCTACAGGAATCCTTAACTCTAGCTCTTTTCCCAACCTGACAGGTAGGGCTGGCAATGGTGGGACAATTACCCTCACGGCTGGCGGTAACATCTTTACAAAAGATATACAATCCTTCGCTACCACTCATTATGGTAGTTATGGCAATGGTGGGGCAATTACCCTCACGGCTGGTGGTAAAATTTCCACAGGGAATGTAGAATCTGGAGGATTTAGGGGTGGCATAATTACTTTCAGTTCTAGCAACGGCGACATTATTAGTGGGGATATAACCTCCCGCTTAGTTAATACCTACGGCAACTATTACAGTGATAACGTTGGAGCCGCAATTAACGTGACGGCAAATGGTAACATCTCCACAGGAAATCTCATATCAGGCACTAAAAATGGTACTGCTAGGGATGGAGGTGCGATTAACCTAACTGCCAGCGGTAATATCTCCACAGGAAACCTAATTTCTACTTCCGAATCTTCTTTTGGTTCGGGTGCTGGTGGAGACATTACCTTCACGGCTGGTGGTAATATCTCCACGGAGTCCATAGACTCTCACAGTTTCGCTTATTTGGTTCGCTCTAGTCCTGGCCCTGCTGGTGAGGGTGGCGCGATTACCTTTAAGGCTGGTGGCAATATCACAACAAGAGGACTGAACACTAGCTCTCAATCTTATCTAGACAATAGGTTTGCTAATAGGCGGGCTACTAGCAATGGGGGAGCAATTACCCTAGTAGCTAGTGGCAATATCACTACAGATAGCTTACTCTCTGCTTCTAATTCTACCTTTGGCTCTAGTGGTACTTATGGTGATAGTGGCAATGGAGGAGCAATTACCCTAGAGGCTAGTGGCAATATCACAACAAACAGGTTGGACTCTAGCTCTCAATCAACACGGGGTAAGGCTGGCGATGGAGGCACGATTAGTATTAGAACTAACAGCGATATTTTCACCAGCGATATAGCATCGCCATCCTCCGGTGGTATTTCAGCAGGTACTGGTGGCAACATTCAAGCAGTTAGTAATACAGGAAGAATCACTACAGGTAATCTTACCGCTTCTGGCAAAACTGGACGTGGCAATATCACCCTTAAAGCCTACAACAATATTACTTTTGGCTTGAACAGTAATGCTCCGGTGATTGATGCTTCTGGTAGTGGAATCGGTGGTAATATTACCCTTACCAGCCAAGTCGGAAATTTGTTGCTAGAAAATAGCCTAATTAGCAGCAATGCCTCACTTCAAGGAAATGGTGGAGACATCCGACTTGAGGCGGAGTCGATAGACTTAAAACGTACAGATATAACAACCACTGCATCTGGACAGGGAAATGCTGGCAACATTGCCATCCAAGTTTGGAATTCTCTCTCACTAGATAAAAGCCGCATTTTTACCACCTTAGAACTAGCTGCAACTGGGATTGGGGGTAACATTAATATTGATGCAGGCTCAGTTTCTTTATCAGATTACTCCTTCATTGATACGGCTACATTGAGTCAAGGTAATGCTGGGAACGTCCTTCTTAAAGTCAAAGATTCTCTCTCCTTAAACAATAGCAATATCTTCAGCATCACGACGGGTCAGGGGAATGGAGGTCGTGTAGGAGTAGAAGTTGGAGGAGCTGTTTCGCTCACTAATCGCAGTAATATCAGTACAGCCGTGAATTCCACAGCAATTGGGAATGGGGGCAACGTTGCGCTCGCAGCACATTCTCTTTCTTTAACAGGTGGTTCCCAAGTCCAAGCACTGACACGAAGTGTAGGAAACTCAGGCAATGTTCAAGTCAACGCAACAGATTCTATCACGATTTCCGGTATTGGTTCAGATGGATTCTTGAGTGGGGTATTTACTGCCTCTGATACTGCTAAGAGTGGTAAAGGCGGCGATATTACACTTACAAGTAATGGGTTAGTTCGCCTCTCGAATGGAGGTGTTTTAAATACTCAGACTTATAGTGCCTTTACAGGTGGTGATATTACCGTAAAGGCCAATACGGTAGAACTTGTAGACGGGGGACAGTTCCTCACAAATACTTTTGGTAGTGGACAGGCAGGTAATATTACAGTTAATGCAACTGACAAGGTAATTATCTCCGGTACTGACCCCAACTTTGCTAATCGAGTTTCTACCCCTCCTCTGATTCGAGATGCAGTACCAGTTACTACTCCTATTACCCTGACTAAAATTGAGCCAAATAACTCAATTGCCCAAGCACAGTCACTTGATGCTTTTTTCGCGATTAATAGTTCAAATAATTTCAATCCTGATGTTGAGCTTTCTAGCAGTATTCCCTATGTATCTATCTCAGCTACAGGTTCTAACCCAGCTACAGTTGATTACTACTCTTTTACCGTGACAGCAGGAACGCGGGGGCTTTTCGATATAGATTATGGTGATAAACCTCTACTCGCCTTCAATCAACCCGATCCCCAAACTATAGACACAAAAATCTCCCTGTTTGATAGCCAAAGAAACTTACTAGCATCTAACGATAATGCTTTATATTCCTTGGGTGCAAGTGGAAGCATTCAGCTAGGAAATGGATTTTCCAATGTGAATCCCAACCTTAGCAAAGATTCCTATTTAAGGTATGTTTTCAGTGGCTCTGGAACCTACTTTATCCAAGTTGCTACAAATTCTGGACAACAAGGAATTCAGGCTCCTGGCACTTACACTCTTCAAACTTCTCTTTATACCCCCAATGTAGACGGCAGAGTTGTGAATAGCCTTCCTACAAGTGGACTGTTTGCACGTACTGAAGGCGCTGGTGCTGCTGGCAACGTAACCATTAACACACCCCAGTTTACCGTCGAGAAGGGAGGGCAGGTTTCTGCCACAGCCACAGCCATTGCCAGTACTACACAATCAGGTGGGAGCATTAGCGTCAATGCTTCTCAAGTTAATCTCTCAGGTACAGGTGGCTTATTTGCCGAAACCGAAGGAGTCTCACCCGCAGGCTTATTGACGCTCAAGCCTTATAACAACGACCAATCCTTGACCGTTAATTTGCAAGATGGTGCGAAAATTTCAGCTTCTACCTCCGGCAGCGCCCAAGGGGGAAACCTGCTTGTCACAGCACCAGAGTCCGTAACCCTTCGCGGCAATGGTCAACTCTCCGTCGAGACCAGTGGCGCTGGCAGGGCTGGAGATTTAACCATTGAGACTGGTAAACTCAACATTCAAGATGGAGCTACTGTATCTGCCTCTTCCTCTTCTCCTTATTCTTCAGGAAGCGGCGGCAATATTACGGTGAACGCCTCTGATGCTGTGAACTTAAGTGGAGGCGGAGGTTTATTTTCTATAGCTACTGGCAATGGCTCAGCCGGTAACTTAAGAATAACCACCAATCAACTCACGATTCAGGATAGAGCACAAGCGAGTGTGAGTCATACCGGGTCAGGCAGTGCGGGTAACCTGGAAGTCAAAGCACGCTCCATCTTCATGAACAATCAAGGCAATCTCACAGCCAGAACCGTATCCGGTGAAGGCGGCAACATTCGGATACAGCTAGAAGATACCCTGTTACTGCGTAACAACAGCAATATTTTGACCGAAGCGCTGGGCAGTGGCAATGGCGGTAATATCACTATTAATGCTAGAGGCTTTGTCCTTGCTGTCCGTTCAGAAAACAGCGATGTAGCTGCCACTGCTATTCAAGGACGAGGTGGTAATGTTTTTGTCACCGCTCAAGGTGTCTTTGGCTTCAATCGCTCAGATGGTTTAGTCAGAACTCCAGAAAGTGATATTAGCGCAGCTTCTGAGCTAGGAATCAACGGCACAAGAGAAGTTATCGCACCAGATTACCAACCCGCAGTTGCTCTCCCCCAACCCACAGTTACCCCCGAAGTTCGGCAAAACTGTCAACCTAATTCAGCCAACCGTCAAGCTGCAACGGCTCAATTCTATAACACCGGGCGGGGTGGATTACCCCCCAATCCCAGTGAAACACTCAACAGTAACACCGTTCAAGTTCCTTGGGTAACTCTAGATTCAGATACGGAAAATCCTGTCAATTCGGCTGTATCAACTGAGTTAAAACCAGGGCAACTACTAGAAGCACAAGGGTGGGAAAATCTGCCGAATGGACAAGTCAGATTGACAGCACATACCACCAATGTTTCCTTACCACCCTGTGTTTATGGCAGCAACCAACAATGAATCTTTAACCACTACCACACCTTAGCTATGAAGGATGATGAGCATGTTGAAATTCGTTTATGTTCAACAGCAAAACTAGCAAGCTTTTGAACGAATATGAGCAAAAAATGGCATCTACTCTTCCGGAAAATTCAACCCCCTCTCAAACCGGATAGAAACAATTCTAATCCATCCGTTCTACTCTCAATCAAGAGGAGAACCCGAAAACGAAACCATCTGATTCATTCCCTTCTCCTATTTGCCTTATTTATAGGAACAGGACTCTTACCCGTTGTTGCCCAAGTTCCCGCCACCGACTTAGTGGTACCAAACTCCCAAAACCCAAAAGTATGGGTACAACAAGGCAGAACACTTTACGAAGCCGGACAATTTTCGGATGCGATCGCCATCTTACAACAAGCTGCTGCTGCCTTCAAAGCCTCTGGGGATACCCTTCATCTCTCCATGACATTGAGCAATCTGTCCTTAGCCTATCAGCAACTAGGGCAATGGATTGAGGCAGAACAAGCGATTACCCAAAGCCTGAACCTACTACAGCCCACTCCAAACAATTCTACAGAACACCTGAAACTTCTCGCTCAAGCCCTAGAAGTCAAGGGGAAACTGCAACTGACTGTTGGCAAATCCGAAGATGCTCTAATTTTATGGCAAGACTCTGCTGCTAAGTATACCCGAGTCGGGAATGAAATTGGAGCAATTAGAAGCCAAATTCACCAAAGTATAGCCCTACAAGAATTAGGATACTACCGACAAGCCTTCAAAACCTTAATCCCACCAACCCAGTGGTTACAAACCCAACCCGACTCCCTACTCAAAGCAACTGCATTCCGAACTCTGGGTAACATTCTGCGTGTCGTCGGCAATGTAGAAGAACTCGAAGCCTCTATTCCATTGTTACAGCAAGCTGGAAAGAAATTGAATTATCTCGAACAATCTCAGCAACTTTTACAGCAAAGTTTAGAGATATCAGACAAGTTTAAATCACCCCAAGATAGTGCTGAATCACTTCTGGGTTTAGGGAATACGTTACGCGCTGCTTATTATCGCTCCAAAGATGCTTACAACCGCGCTCCAACTCAAAACGCACCCAGAGAAGCGCAAAACCAAGCCCTAGACGCTATAACCTTTTATCAACAAGCAGCGACTAAAACCGTATCACCCAGCCTGCGTATCCAATCCCAACTGAATCAACTCAGTTTGTTCAGTGATTTCGAGCAATGGTTGCTAACGATTAAGACTAACTCTGTGCCAAAGTCTGCGTTGCAGCAACTGCAAACTCAACTTACACCCTTATCTACACTGCAATCTGAAATTGATAGCCTACCTGCTAGTCGAACCGCCGTCTACGCCCGAATTAATCTGGCTAAAAGCTTGATGAAGCGAGATTCCTTGCTCACTCCATCCGTCTCCAATCTAAATACCCTTCAATCTCTGCTCGTTCAATCGGTTCAACAAGCCCAAACCCTCGACGATAAACGCGCCCAAGCGTATGCTATCGGACATTTCGGCGGATTGTATGAAAAGACTGGACAACTTTCTCAAGCGCAATACTTAACCCAAAAAGCGCTTATATTAACAGAGGGAATTCACGCCTCAGACATTGCCTATCAGTGGCAAGCACAGTTAGGACGGGTACTGAAAAAACAAGGAAAAATAGAAGGTGCGATCGCAGCTTACCAAGAAGCCGTCAACAGCCTCAATTCCCTTCGCCAAGATTTGGTAGGACTCAACAACCCCGATGCTTCATTCTTCTTCCGAGACGATGTAGAGCCTGTTTACCGCGAATTAGTGGATTTGCTATTGCAACCCGCTTCAACTGCCATCAACAGGGCGGGAACCAAGCAGGAGCAAAAAGACAAAACTCAAGAAGTAAAATCCCTTCAAGATAATCTTATCCAAGCCCGTCAAGTTGTTCAAGACCTCCAAGTTGCCGAATTAGAAAACTTCCTGCGATGCAGTTTGCCAAATGCTAAGGGCCTATCCATCGACAAAGTGGTTGACCAAAACAATCTCAACGCCGCAATAATTTATCCGATTGTTTTAGATGAACGACTAGAAATTATCCTCAAATTACCTAAGCAGGAAAACCTTTACCGCTATACCCTACCTAATGTATACAAATATCAAGTAGAAAGCACCATAGAACAACTAAGAACGGCTATTAAAGATGAAAAAAGCGGTAAAACCCATCCATCATTCAAACAACTTTATGATTGGTTGCTCCGACCTGTTGAATCCGATTTGCAAAATAGTCAGATCGAAACTTTAGTATTTGTGCTAGATGGTGCTTTAAGAAATATCCCGCTGGCAGCTCTTTACGATGGCAAGAAATATCTGGTGGAAAAGTACAGTATTGCTGTCAATCTCGGTCTTAAACTACAAGAAGACCAACCGTTAAAAAAAGGTGATTTAAACGTTTTGGCGGGGGGGCTGAGCGAATCCGTCTTAGGACTTTCTCCACTTCCTTTTGTTAAGCAGGAATTAGAACAAATCAAGTCCCAAATTCCCACGAGCAAAGTACTGTTAGATCGGCAGTTTACCTCTCAAGGTTTTCAAAAAGAAATTAATTCCCGACCATTCACCATCGTTCACTTAGCAACTCATGGATTATTTAGTTCCAGTCCCGATGAAACTTATATTGTAGCTTATGGCGAACGCATTAACATTAATCAGCTCGATAAATTACTCAGACAACGAGAAGAAAATAGACCTAAATCCATTGAATTACTCGTCCTCAGTGCTTGTCAAACTGCTATTGGTGACAAGCGAGCTGCCTTGGGAATTGCTGGGGTATCTGTACGAGCGGGGGCGCGTAGTACGATCGCTTCGTTGTTCGATGTTAGAGATAATTCTACTCCCTTGCTAATGAAGGAGTTTTACCAAAAGTTGAGCCAACCCAATGTCACAAGAGTACAAGCTCTCCAGCGTGCCCAGATAGCGCTATTGAATAATGAGGATTACCAGAAACCTTATCACTGGGCACCATTCGTGCTTGTAGGAAATTGGCGCTAACGCTCAGCGAAAGGTGACTTATTGGCTTTGGAGAGTACAGCAGTTAACCATCTGTTCAGAAGCGATCGCCTCTAAGCCAGAGTCGCGCAGCAATTTCCCCCAGTTATCGTCACTTGGGTTGGTGTTCTTAACTTCAGCCAGTGTTGTTAGCGCGTCATACAAAAAACTATCTTTGGCATAAAGGATTGCTTGTTGCTGAGGTGTTGCCTTCTCTAACTGCGCTCTCATGGCAGCATTGGGTTCTTCCCTCACGACCCATCCCCGGATAGAATCCTGCTGTGCAGGAGTTGTAGGAGTGCAATAGACATTTACAAACAAGTACCACTGATACCACTGACCGCGTTCTAAAGAGGGTGCCGTGGGTGGAACGGGGATTCTTATGATTCCCGGTGTTCCAGTCAAGGTTAAATCTGTTTCATAGATTGGCTCATCCTCCCGATTTCGCAAGGAAAACTTGCTGGAACTTATAGATTGAGAGTCATAGGGGACATAAACCCAGATAGTAGAATGCTCCTTAGTGGTATAGCCCCAGTGCAATTCCCGACCTTCACTCTGTTGGCTAGTTAGTACCAAAGGAGTGAGGGGTTTTTGGATATTGGGACAGGGGTTGCGCCTTCCTCCGGGTTTGGTACCACTCGGTGTGCCTTGACCTCGTGGAGAATTGGAGGATTGAGCTAGAACTAAATCGGTAGTGGAATTCAAATCTTGACGCTGTTCCCAAATTTCCGATGCAACTGACTGTCCCCGTACAGGCATAAAGCCAAGCGCTGCCAAACCCACAATAAAGGCAAGTTTGAGGGGCTTGCAAAGTAAGTTTATCCCAGTCATAACGTCCTATTTTTTGCTAGTAGTTTTCTCAAATCGCGCCATTTAAAATCAGCTAACGATGCCAGCAACTTAATATCACTCCCCTTAGAGCAAACAATTACACAGCCACCTGTGGCGATCGCTGCCAGCACTGATGGGACGAGGGGCACCCAATACCCTTTAACCAACAGGCAATAGCTAAGTCCACACAAGACACCAAGGGCGACTCCTCCTGCCAACAACAAATATATTGAGCGCATCCGCCAAACCAGCACACCTCCTACTAAAGACCAACTCCCCATCCACAACACTTCACCCCACAACGGCCAAAACTGGATTAGAGGTCGCTTATCTAAAACCGCACTGAGAATTTGGCTAACCATCTGTGCATGAAGCTTCACTCCGGGCATTTTTTGATCGTAAGGAGTGGGGAATTTATCATCCTCATTCTTATCAGAAGTTGCGCGGCTAACGCCGATGAGGATAATCCCATCTTTCACATCTTTGACAAACTCCGGATTAACTCCATCTTTGAGAACTTGTGTAAGCGTAACTGTCTCGGCAATCTTACTGGGAGAGCGATAGGAGCGATAATTGAGTATCACTTGATTGCCCCAAGTATCGTCTTTTTGATAAGCGCCAACAGGAGCTTTCAAACGCTTAAACACTACTTGTCCTAACTGCCAGTTTCCATCAGGGGTGATCTTAGGTGTAATCTCCTCTGCCTTGAGGTAATGCAAGGCTAACTGGAGACTGAGAGCATTGCGGGCAACACAAGGAGATGTGGATAGTGGACTTGTCGATAAGAGATGGCGACGGACAATGCCATCCGAGTCAATCTTAATATTACTGAACCCTTGGCGCTCTTTTGGGAAATCGGGTGGGGGTGAAACTCCATTCTCCTTGCCCGGTTCGCTGAAGTTACAGATGGCAAAAAGACGGTTATTTTGTCGTAAATAAGTTTTTAGTTCCGCTAGTTTTGGGTCAAATGGAGGGTCGCGAAAGATATCCAAACCAATAGCTCGCGGTTGATAAGACTCCAGTTTTTGTAGCAGTCGATACAGCGCTAAATCGGATATTGACTGTTCTGGTTTTCTCTGTTGCTGTTCTGGCAGTCGCAAATCTTCTTCAGTGACTTCAACAATCAATAAACGTTCATCTGGTCCTTCATCCGGTCGTAATTGCATCAATTGGTCAAACGCTTTGAGTTCCACTAGCTGTAATAAACCGAGCGATCGCACTCCCATTACCAAACTAGTTGCGATCGCACTCGCCAACAGCACTTTCTGCCAACCCCGCCAAAGAGACTGAGGAGATGATGACAAAGAAACCGTTTCATCATTCTTCCTTCCCCCTTGGCTTGGGGGGTTGGGGGGATTATCAGTTACCTCAATTTCCGATTCTTCTTGAATCAAATTCTGCCAAGTCGGTGGTACTTGTGCCAAATTTTGATAAATGATAGGCAACCAGCTAGCGCAAGGATATTCACTTTCCAACCCCTGCAACCGCTCTCTGGCTTCCCGAACAGCTAAGTAAAACGACTTCCCTCTGGCAAAAGCTGTGAGAAAATATTTCAAAAATTCTTGTGCTACATAGTCGGGGACTGGCTCCCGCATGACAATCGTTTGAGGAATTTGTAAATCATGTAATTGCCGCGCCAATCCCAAGCCATCGCAAGAGTTGAAAATGGCGATTTTTAACCCTTGAGCCAGCGCTTTCTTGAGACCATATCTAAGTTCATCAATTGTTAAACTTTGCGTAGAATTGATATAAATTCGACCCGTTTCCCCTTCCGTTTCACTATGTCCAGCAAAAAACAGAATGTCCCAAGGTTGCTCCCACAACTGCTGATTGATTTCCTGATGGGTCTTCTCAACTAAAAAAGTGATTTTTGCCTCAGGCAAACTCTCTAGCAACTGGCGGTCTTGCTCAATATCCAGACCCTCACTATGACCAAGAATGGCTAAAATTCTGACTTGGGAGGTGCCAAAAGTCGAAGTGAGTGTTAGAGTTCGTTCCAGCTTCGTTCCACTCAGCGCTACTTCAGCCAAAGGGTAATGCTCAAAAAAATCCCATTCTTGCCAGGGGAGCTTTTGTAACGATGGCTCTTCCGTGCGAATCAAAAACCGAATTTCCTCATTCGGACTCAGTTGTGTTCGCAACTGCCGATCAAGGGGACGAAACGATTTAGAATCCAGCCACGATCTTAGGCGAGATCGCAACTCGATGGCTGAGTCTTTACAGCCCTGAATCGGATTGTTAACCGAACCCTCATACGTAATTTTTTTCGGATTGATGCGGGAAGGCGCTCCCAGAGGTCGATACTTGTCCTGCCAATGATGTTGTACATGGCTAGCTAGTTCTGGATTGGGTGGTAATTGACCCGGCAATTCCATAGTTGGCAGTGCGCCGTCTTCTCCAATTGCCAGAGTGACCTGAAACCCCGAAGTTTCAGAATTTCCATCCAGCCTCAGCACAACTAATTTGGACATGGCAAGCTCCCTGTTTTAAATGACAAAGGCTTCCGTAACACTCATATCACCCAAAGCCACCTTAATCCCAAACTGTTCTCCCGGTACCCCACTGAACTCTAATTGAATCCTTTTGGTGCCTCTTGATTGAGCCTGCATCACAGCTTCTCCTTTCTCATCAAGAACAAGAAGCGTTAGTTCGTGCGGTAGAAAGTCTTGACTCCCTGTAGGGCAAACTTCTACAGAAATGTCCAATTCTGGGGAATCAGTGGGTGTTAAACCGACAAATAAGGCTACTGGACTACTCTCTTGTTCCCAGTCAATCAGTTTTCCACGTTTGACCCCCTGTGGAGAAGTCTCTGATGTTGTGGCTTTGATACGGAGGGGATTTCTGAAATTCGTCGCGAGTTGCGCTTGAGGTGGGGCGAAAAGCGCTTCCACTGTTTCCCATCCCGAGATTCACCCGTTCTTTCACTAGAGAATTAACAGGTTGTACTGACTGGGACTGGCTCAGTTTTTTGAGTAATCCTTCTAGGGAATGTAGCTGACTCAATGGGACTTCTTCCGCCGCTACCTGATCAACAAATCCCAGGATTGTAGCTTTTCTCAAGGATTGGTCAAGCTGCACGGCAACATAACCCATTCTGTCCTCCCAAACTTCTGAGGGAATCTCCACAGTTGGAGAGGAGGGTAATACGGGGCGACACTCTAATGTTCCCACATTGGGAATTTCTAAGTCCGCCACATTCATAAGGGTTTGTCTCACTGGATTATAACTATCACTAGCTTCCCAGTTCGTCTCAATTTCCATACACTGGAGATAAAACTTAACCGCATAGACAGCTAAGGTATTGAGATAAACTTGTTTAGCTTTCTGAGGAGAGCGCTGGTGCTGACGAAACTGTTGAGCGAGTTGATGAGCCTCTTCCCCCAGAGGAACAGTAAAATTGAGCGGTTGAGATAGGGAGTTCATCTTTGATTTGCCTTTGGTTAAGTTACCATTATTGCAATAAATCATCTTGAATTTTTTGCGCCAATTTTTTGAGGGTACGCTGATAAAAACTACTGAGAGTGGGAACAGCAACACCTAAGTCTTTGGCAATTTTTTGCAAAGATTCGCCAGCTAGCCTTTTGAGGAGCAAAACTTGAAACGTGGCTTGAGGATGAGATTCGATACAAGCAGTTCTTAAAATTCCTTCAGGGTCTTCTTCGATATAGCCGCGAATAATTTCTGATAACAGAGGAGTGGGTTCGGGGAGAGAGATATTTTCTGGTTCAAAGTTATCCAATTCATCTAGGGTTGGGATTGTCTGAGAAACCCGATTTTCTCGTCTATCTCGAAAATTCCCAATGGCTTTATAAAAAAAACGTCGATCCATCAAATAATTTACCCATCTGAGTACCGAACTCCGTTCCGGGTCATATTCATGAATTTTTTGACAAACATGAAGCATTAGTTCTTGTTTCGCTTCATCATAAATCTCCTCATAAACACTAAAGAAATTAGAGGGAAGCCGACTGGGTGCCGGACGAAAAAGTTTTCCGGAACTCAGGATTCCATTGATTAGCTTGGTGAGCGCTACTCGCCGTCCTTCTGTTGTTGGAGGATGCTTTTGCGCGGTTATGGCTAGCTGTTTAAGCTGCTCATCAAGTTCCTGTTTGCCTGGTTGATTCATTGTTAGACCCAAAGGTCATTTCAAGTAGATTGCTCTATTTCTATCTCTCTGTCTCATCAGGAGGGCAAATCTTATGCACAACTCCCGGATTCTTTACAAAACTTTGCTTTCGTGGGGTGCGATCGCTGTGGGACTTCTCATGTTGCCTATTCTCTACCGCAATGTAAAGTTTTGTAAATAAAATCCACCTTGGCATAAAATTCGCCAGTTGCGCTGGACAGAGAGACAGGTGAAGACGGAAGACATTCTGACACGCCGTCTAACTGTAGTCGCAGGAGGTAAAGATGCTGGAAGACTTGACAAGCAATACATTAGGAACAGCTAGGGGAATCGAACTCAATCCTAATCCTCAAAATTTTACAGGTACCCTTAATCCGCTTGACCCCTTTGATTGCTACAGCTTCACTCTAAGTGGCAGCAGCAGTCTTAGTCTTTCCCTTGGTGAACTCAGCGCTAATGCTGATGTGGAGTTGCTCAATAGCCGGGGTGAAGTCTTGCAAACTTCAGCGCAACTGGGTACTGAGGTGGAATCTCTTTTCACAACCCTTAACGAGGGTAGCTACTATATTAAGGTCTATTCCGGTACCGAAGCGACTACTGGCTACAATCTGAGCCTATATGCTACATCCAATCAAGACATCACCTCCACACAAAATCGGGATGTTCTAACTGGCTTTGCTAACCCCAGCTTTGACACTGGGGTTTTTACTGTGGGGTCTAGTGGTCAAGTTAGCATTGATTATCTGTTTGATGGAGGTGCCTACCAGGGTGAGCTTGGCATCTTCAGTTTGGAGGGGATGGAGCAGTTTGAAACGGACTTGAATGAGTTTATTGGAGAAGCGGCGCGTCGTGCTCTGAGTGATTCTGAGTTGGGTCATGTGGTGATTTCTGACGCTACTGAGGGAGCGAGGTTTCATGGTTCTTTGCCTTGGGAACCTGACTATAATTCGGGTGATTATTTGGGTGTAAATACGTTTTCCATGCGTCCGGGTGATACGTTTGGGGTGATGCTCATTCCCAATGGTAGGGTGCAGGAGGTGTTTAACAATCCTAGTCTTGAGGGGGCAACTCGTCCGTTGTTCTCGCTGTCCACAGCTAATCCTGATGATGCATTTCATGTGGGGCAAATTGCGGATGTCACAGGGGACGGCAATACCTTCGTGATGGAAGATTTACGGACTGATGACTGTTCAGATAATGATTACAACGACGTTATCTTCCAGTTTCGGGGCGCAACAGGGACGGCGACGAAGCTGGATGAGGTGATTAGCTCTAACCATAACTGGCGCACCACAGATTTAGGTAAGGAGTTAATTGGATATGCCAAATCTTATGTAACTGTACTGGAACCCATTGCTTCTAACCCAAGTGAGAAATATGAAGAATTAGGTGGAGTAAATAGCTTTCTAGAAGTCTCCACCAGTCGAGAGCAAAATTTGGCTGATGGCTCAGTTATCCAACGTTCCGAGAATGGTTATATTATCGGCAAGGCTGGGTATTCGACGGCTGTCTCTAGTTCGCAATCAAGTACTAACGCGAGTTCACCTGATGCAGATGGTAATAGCTCAATATCTACGGCTTGGCAGCTCAATAGTCCGGGGGACTTTACAAGTGGAACATTCCATCCAGTGGATGTGAACTTATCAGGACTCTCAGTTGGTAGCAATGACCGCAATGATTTTTATAGCTTGAATTTAAGTCAAGCTCAATATGTCAACATCAAGCTGGATGGTTTAAGTGCCAATGCCAATATACAGCTGATTAAAGACTTCAACAACAATGGTCAGATTGATGCTGGCGAAGTGTTGGAAAGTTCAACCAAGATTGGCAATGTAGCAGAATCGATTACTACACGTTTAGAGGCTGGTACATACTTTGTTCAAGTCTATTCAGAGGACAACACTAACACTCAATACAATCTCAGCGTTGTATCCCGCTTATGGAACGTGCAACCTGACAACGGACCACAACCCATTAATGGCTTTCAACAGGTGACTCCTAAACCTGACTCGGTTTACTTCTCCGATGTGACTGGGGACGGTAAAGAGGATGCTCTCGTTATCAATAATTGGGGTACTACAAACCGAAGCTCCGATGGGACGAAGTTCCTTCCTAATGAGGATTGGACAACAGACCCCAACTTTGGCGCAAAGAGAACATATTATGCTGATGTAGATGGGGATGGCAAAGCAGATGCGATCGTCTCTAATGAAGAAGGAGTCTTCATCAGGCGCTCTGACGGTTCTAAGTTTGGTGCTGATGAGCGATGGACAGAGATTGGTTACGGTGGAGACAAAGGAACCTTCTTTGCGGATGTGACAGGCGATGGCAAAGCGGATGCTATTGTCGTCAATACCATCAATAACGTGGGAGTAACAGTCCGACGCTCAGATGGGACTAAGTTTCTGCCTAATGAACTGTGGACAGAGATTGGTTACGCCGGAAAATACGGAATCTACTTTGCGGATGTCGATGGGGATGGCAAAGCGGATGCTATTGTCTCCAATGAGGATGGAATTACAGTTCGACGCTCAGATGGAACTAAGTTTCTGCCTAATGAGAAATGGACAGAAATTGGCTACGGCGGAGACAGAGGACTCTTTTTCGCGGATGTGACTGGGGATGGTAAAGCGGATGCGATTGTCGTTAATACCATTAATAATGTGGGAGTGACAGTCCGGCGCTCAGATGGAACTAAGTTTTTGCCGAATGAACTGTGGACAGACATTGGTTACGCCGGAGAGAAAGGAACCTTTTTTGCGGATGTGACAGGGGACGGCAGAGCTGATGCGATTGTGTCCAATGAATCAGGAGTAACAGTCCGACGCTCTGACGGGACTCGATTTCTTCCCAATGAGACATGGACGGAAATCGGTTACGGCGGACAAGGAGGACACGGTTCTTTAGCCAAAGGGAGTGGTGATGCTGTCTACCTGATTGAAGGGAATCAGCGGCGTCTTATTCCCAACCCTGAAACCTTGGGAGCGCTGGGTTTCAATTGGAGTGCTGTCCAAGTCATTTCAGATGCCGACTTGAACGATATTTCTCTGGGACTACCTCTGCCTTCAGGACAACATGGAACTCTGCTCAGAGCCATTGGTACTCCTGGTGTTTATATCATGGAAAATGGCAAGCGACGTTTGATTCCTAACCCTGAAACCTTCAATGCTATAGGGTTGAATTGGAATGCTATTAACGATATCCCAAGCGACGACTTAAATAAGTTTTCCGAAGTAGAACCGTTACCTTCACGGAAAAATGGAACTCTACTCAGAGCAAGAGGAACTGCCGGTGTCTATCTCATGGAAAGTGGAAAGCGGCGTTTGATTCCTAACCCTGAAACCTTCAATGCTATGGGATTGAATGGGAATGCTATTAACGATATCGCAGGCGGAGACTTAAACAATATTCCTGAAGGAGAACCTCTACCTTCGCTTGCTGCCAATCATCATATCCTCACTTATCAAGAGTTTGCGAGTTCATGGCGGAATTGGCCTGAGTACACCACGAGAAACCCGTTTCCCGGTAAAGGGGCAAACTGTACTTGGTATGCTCATGGTCGCATGATGCAGTTAGGCTACAGCGAATATGCCTTAGATAGTATGTTGGGTAATGCTGGTGAATGGGACAATACTGCTGGACGTGGCGCAACTGTTACATATACACCTCAAGCTCCCTGTATTGCTGTATGGGAAGCTAACGTAGGGGGGGCAGGAAGTGTAGGTCATGTAGCTGTGGTTGAGCGAGTTAACTCAGACGGATCTATTCTGATTTCTGAATCGAACTGGCCTACCGGGACAGTGTACAGAGCAAATCGTCTTATATATCCAAACACTTCCCAGTGGCCTAGCAAGTTCATTACTGTTCCCAAAGCATAGAGCGTTGGCTCACAGCTACTAACTAATTTGTCTTAGGTTATGCGATCGCATTTCGTGGATGAGGTGTGATCGCTGTTGGCAAGGAATGAAGTGATAGTGCGATCACAATTCCTGTGTGAGGGGCTAAAAGTAGCGAGGCTGTCACCAGCCGCCACTCACCGATTGAAAGGCTTACTGTGTCAGCATCCTCGAAAAATTTCTTGATTTTGACTCAAAAAAGAAGTTTTGTCAGGTTTGCATAGGATGGCGCTCACTGTCCTAACTAAACCTATTGGATTTTTCTAGCCTGAAAACCGCGTAGTTAGGTTACTAAACGTTGTTCTAATTAAAGAAGAGTTTTATTAAGACAGCCTCATCCTTTCAAAAAAAGGTGATTGCTACACACAAGCGCGGTTTTATTTTTGAACTCCTTACTGCCTAAAGATTACAGCCGTTGCGTGGCGGCTTGTGACAGCTTCGCTACTTTTTCCCCGACAAGGGTCAATTTAACTTTGACCGAAGAGTGCATTACCGGATTGGATAAATTAGCAGCAGCTTTGAGGCTGTCTCGCTCTGAGCTAGTTGAGCGTATTGGACGCGGACTTATTCCACTTTATCTAGACATGCTCTCGGTGGAGGAGAAGGCATCGCTGGGAAAGCACTACGGGAATTTATTTCCCTTTATAGAGATGAACTTGCTGGTCGAGGTTTGTTCTCCAGACACAAAGCTAGGAGCGATCGCCGTGTCCAGGTAGAGGCTCAGATTGAGGAGTGGGAAGCCTTACTGGAGAAGCTAGGAGAAATTGAGGAATGACCGCTTGGTGTCAAAGGAGAGGCAAATGACGACTGAGCAACGCCTAGACCGGAAGTTACCCTTTGACAAAGTGCTACAACCTATGCAGTGGGAAAGCTAGAGATGAATCTACCTCACCTCTTACTGGGTACAAATTAAAGAAACTTCCAATAGAAAACCTGCGTGGGTTTCGGATGCGACTCAGGCAGGGCGGAGTCGGCTCCCGGAAGAACAGGAGCCAATTCGCCGCTATTCGATCGCACTAAACTTTCTCCTAACTTCTGAGAAACGATAAAATTTTCTCCACAGGCCAATCACGAGCGATCGCCAAGTTGACTGCCTGCACCTTGTCTCTGGGCAAACTCACCGCACGAGTGACACAGCCATTATCACTTTTGGCATTCTCTCGCTTCTCCTCCCATCGATAAGCCCAATACCAGTGAGCTGGATTATCCGGGTCGCGCTCTCCTTCAACACGAGGATAGGTGGCGATGATACCAGACTTGAGTTTTTTGCTCTTCGTGTAATGCTCTAACCAACCGCTGGCTCTGCGTTTGGTCGTTTCCCCTAGAACTGATTCTTGAAACGGCATCCAACCGCAGACCGCGCAGCCCTCCTTAAGTGTCAGCAGAGGTTCGGCGCAACTGGGACAGGTGACAAGGGCAGAAGCTGATGGCTTTTCACTTAGTTCTAGGGGATTTAGTTTTAGGAGACTTGCTTCCTGATCTACTAGAGATCGCTTTTCATTTAGTTCTAGGGGATTGGGTGAGGCGGTTGAGGTATAAGACTCGACGGAGGGCGATTTCTGCCACTCTGGGGTCGAGGGCGTTGCCGAGCGCTTCTCGTCGCCTTCTAATAACTCTGTCGCCGTTCTTAACTCCAACGGGGACGAGTACCCCAGAGGCAGTCCGTTCTTCAACTCCAGCCAGTCCGGGTTGTAAACCTCGTCCTTCCCAAGAATCCCTTTCGCACGAGAGCTGCTCTCTGACTTGCTCAATCCAGGGGCGCGACTGGTGTGGGATAATGCCCCGTGGGAACCCAACCATGAGCAATCGTTTCCGACGCCAAGGGGCAGCAAAGTGTCCGCTCTCGACACAAAGCCACTCGACATCGTACCCGATGACGGCCATTGCACTGAGGATAAAAGTGAAATATGTCCCAGCTCCTGCTCCTGGTCTGATGGGACAACTGAGAAGTCCGGGTACATTTTCAATACAGAAGAATCGAGGTGTTGAGTGAGCGATCGCTCCAATAACGGCGGGAAAACAGTCTCGCTTGTCCTCGATACCGAGGCGTTTTCCCTGAATGGAGAAGGGCTGACAGTTGTGAACAATTGCTCCATCTGCAATATAAGACTCGTCTTCAGCAACTCCAATGTTGTAGACAATTCCGAAGCCAGAGCGCTTGTTGCTTCTAACTTGCTTCCATCCGTAATTACCTTCGACAAAGGCTGAACGGTTATTTTTGGGAATTGAGACAATCCAGAAGTTTTGTTGGTTGACCTCCCTTTCTTCAATCGCTTTTCTTTCTGACACTTTGCATTCTCGGACTGATGCCACGACTCCGTATGCTCTTTGGGCAAGTAGAGCCATTCCCAGAGCCAAAAATTTGCTGATTGTTGTGACTTTGATGCACCAGCTATCATTTCCGACTTGCTCAATGTATCCATCACCTGATGACCACCCCTCAAGCAATGAACGGGCAGACTCTTTGTCAAGCGATAGCAGTTCTCCTGGGATGGTTTTTCCTCCAGCTCCGGAGCCGAATTTTTCCAGAAAGTTACAGAGTTCGTTGCCGTTGATTTCAAACTTGACAACAGTTCTTTCGTTGATTCGGTATGTGTGGAAGCATCGCTTGATTCGTTCCTCAAGATAGTCAGCTTCGTCGTGCGAACAGCAGATTCTAATTCTGTGTCCTGACCCTGCACCGAATTTTCTTGGGCTTCTCCATCCATCAGCCAGATATCTTCCGACAATCCACCAAAAATCAGGGCTTCTATCTGACTGTCGTTCTTTTGGTAGGACTTGACCCAAACGGCTGTTTTTTGTGAGGTCTTCAGCATTGACCCATACTGGGAAGCTGAAGACTCTGTAGTATTGCCAGACCCCATCAAGTCTTTTTCGTCGTTGTGAGGACTGCCATCTGACATAGAAGGGGTGTTCGTCGGTTGTAACCAGACCAGGAACGCCTCCAGCTTTGATGGTTCGCAAGGGAACGTTGTTCCTGAAGCTTGTTGAGATGACTTTTCTCCACCTTCCTTTGTGGGTGAGAACTTCATCTCCAATAGAAATAGACTCGATAGGTCTATATCCTTGCTTTGTGAGGATGAGAGTTCCGGCTGCGAAACACGGGGGACTTGCTGTAACAAGTTCAACTGCTGGTAAGCTTTGGCTGACCGATGCCCATAATCGAACATCTTTGATGCAGATGGCTCTTGGATATCGCTTGAGCAGGATATCTTGAGCATACTCGTCTGTGTCGCAGGTGGCGATGAGGTTGAGTTCTGCATACTTGCATCCAGCGTAAGGAAAACCGGCCCCGATTCCGCTACATAAATCTGTCCAGACCACTTCTCTAACCATTCGGGTTTTACCAATCAATGAGATTAAAAATTTTTTGTCGTGTTACAAAAAGTGAAATCTTCTTCATTTTTCCGTAACATAATAGTTGTAAATATGAGCTTAAGTTCATTCAAAAATGTTATTTAACTAATATTCCTCTTTAATAAATACTCCAAGCCACACTCATATAAAAACTTAAAAACATTAATAAAGGTATAGGATGAATTTCCTATATTACATTCCAATACCTGGGGATTATTTGTTAATACCCCTTTATCCCATAGTGCTTTCAATCCCAGGACAGCCAGAACGACGGACGAATTAAACTTTATCAATTTGGGTCTGACTGTCGAGCAGTATTGCAGAAAAATATGACTGTGTTTCCAACATACTATATAGCTTTGTCAATGTTCTTATAAATAGTGGCCTTACCTGCTTTTCAGGTAAAAAGAAAACAAATATATAAGAGTATGCTACGCTCATCTATGCTTGAAACAACTGCTGTTGCGACTTTTATGAGAGGCTGGGACATGGAAAAGCTTGTCCAAGCTTCTGGCATTCCAATCGAAAGGCTTGAGGAAATCCGGAATGGCGGTCACATAACTGCCTCCAAGCCGACTGGTCTTATCTGGGTCGGCATGAACCCGGAAGATTTAAAACCATAAAAAAGCAAGAGAGAGTGTAAACCGAATGGCAAATAAAACGAGTTTCTATTTCGCTTTATCAAAACACCAATTTCACCAAATACCAAAGCCTCCAACCGTGACTTAGGCGGCGGAGGCTTTGGGTTCTTTTTTAAAAACTAGGGTCACTGGGAAGCCACGGGCATAGGAAACTTGCGACTCCCCTACCTTTCTCGTAGCCAAAGGAGGGCTACTTTGCTAGCTATGTATAGCCTAAACCAACTAGGGTCGTATCGGTTAGATTTCGCTGATACCTTATTCCAAACTCTAAGCGCACCACTCTTGGCAATGGAATGGGTGCTGATTGTCTCTGGGTTTCTTTACAGGAGGCATCCAGGCACAATATGATCAACTCTACAGCTCATCGCAACCTGAGAGGTTTAATTGAAGTCGAGGAGTTCTCAGACCCACCCCGTACAGAGCCGCGACTGTATCAAAGCAAACCTATTACGCCGATCGCTACACCCCCTCCTATGGTATCCAGCCTCCAGGCACAATTGAGATCCGACCAGTGGCAGCAAGATTCTTCGGGTATCGGCTGCTTCCAGCATCAAGCGAAGGGGAACCCGAATAACATCATCAAACACTACATCGCTAGCCCTGGTAACATCACTGCCCTTCCTTGGGATGAAGCCCTACAAATCATTGATAAGTTCGGGTTGACCACTGCCAAGCTACACCTGATTTTCGCTGCTCATACGATGAGGCAAGAAAAGCCTTGGTCGAACCAATTTACTCTAAAGGGTAGTGACTTGATGGAGGAAATGGGCTGGAACAAAAACCACAATTCCCCAGCTTATGAGAAGCGCAAGGATATTGCTATGGTGGCTTTTGTCCTGGATTGTCTGTTGATCGAAGCCACTTGGGTCGAAGGTAAGCATAAAAAAGGTGGAGTTCTTGCCAGCGTTGAAACCTCCCGCATGTGGAACGTTCAAGTTCAACTAACTGGTCAACGAAATCTAGAGGGCAAGATAGAGCAACCCGACGAAGTGTACATAACAGTTCAGCCGGGATTGTGGACTCGAAGCTTTTTAAACAAAGCTGGATGCCAAGCTAAAGATGCCTTATACCAGTTCGGTTATTTGGCTCAAGAGGTTCTCAAGATTGACCCTTACCATGATGAGCTAGCTTTGCGGTTGGCGATTCTCCTGACAATGGAAAGTCGGTTCCGCACCAGTGGTACTTACGAAGTAAAAAACCTATTGGAAGCACTTGTGCCCCAAACGGTCATTGACGAAGCACGATCAGATTACGACAAGGCTCGTAAACTGACAAATCGCTGGAATCATGCCTTAGCAGCGTTGATGGAATTAAGACAAGCGTTTCAAGTTGAGTTTGACTCCAAAACCTATCCAGAAGATCTGCGACCTGGTAGCAAAGCTCGGAAACCGAGAGGGTATTTCGAGCAGTTGGTAGCTGCCAAAATCACTATCCATCCCCCAGCGCCTATCCCAGCACTGCTGGCAACCAAAACTAAACCTAAATCAACCCAGCCTAAATTAAAGCACTCCAAACGCATCGAGTTAACTGGGACTCAACTGCGGAATGCCCGGAAAGCCAAGGGCTGGAGTCAAGCTAAACTGGCTGGGTGGCTAGGAGTCACACAGGCTTTTATATCCCAAGTTGAAAAAGGCGATCGCATTCTCTCTGCGGAGATGGAGACCAAACTTAAGAAACTGTTGGATATTCAAGACTAAAAAGCTTAGGACTTACCCAAAGCTTCTATCTGTAGGGTGTATGACGGTAGCGTAACGCACCATGACCGCTATAGATGGTGTAGCTGCGTAAATCCTGGAACTCTCTCGAAAACACTCAAGAAACCAGCCTGACTCCATAACCAAGCAGGGCTGGTTTTTGTTTTAGGTCTGGTTATATTGAAAATTCTCGGCAAAATTTTCTTCAAACCCTTATTTTATAAGGGTTTCGCTAGGGTTAAACGATATAACAAAACCCTCCTAGTGCTGCCATAAAACCCTCCTAGTGCTGCCATAAAACCCTCCTAATACTGCCATAAACTTTTTTAAGAACCCTTACAGGACAAGCGTTTTAGCGTTTATAACAAGCTTTGATCAAAAGATTAATATAGATCCGTTGCAAAACACGAGTTCTGCTGAACTGCAATTATTGAAGTCGCCTTTCTCCACAAATCAGCGACTGTGAATCAAATTCAAGACGTGCATCTCGTCCCCACCAAAGCGCGGACACTTCATCTAAACCGCCGCTCAATGCAGCCGATAGCACCTTCTGACCTATCCAGTGGGAGGTCGCTGTTCGATTTTGTCCAATCGCGGCGGAGGGCAGGCTGATGACTTTCCGAGGAGGATTCAGAAGCCTCAAGCGCAACTGCCCGATTTGTGCTGGAGTGCGCTCCGATTGCCGGGAAAACCGAGATAATGGACTCATCCACTGCCGTGCACTCATTGCCACGCTTCCATCGGGCTGGCGATTTGTGGGTGAGGACAAGTGCGGCTTTGGGATGTATGCCCAATCCACCGACGACACTGACACCCAAGCGTGGCAGGAGCGACGGCAGCGACAGGAGCAACAAAGACAGCGGGAACTAGAGGAATTAGCTAGGGGAGCGTTGCCATCTGCTGAACGCGATACAGCTATCCGCAAGCTTCACAGTTACCTTGGGTTAGGGAATCGCCATCGACAGAATTTACGCGCTCGCGGCTTGACTGACGCTTCAATTGACGCTGGGGGCTTCTTCACGATTTACCCAGACCAAGAACTGCCCTATGGCATCCCTGCAAATTTGCCAGGGGTGACACGAGGAAAATTTGCCACAAAAGTTAGCGGCTTCGCTTGCCCCGCTTTTGACGTTCATGGGCGTTTGATTGGTTGGCAGTTACGGGTCGATAACGCCACAGACAATAAGTATCGCTGGGCTAAAGGTTGGAAATCTTCGCACTTACCCAATGGGGAGTTGCCCATTACAGTCTGCCGTCCTGTTGAGGGAATCAAGCGCCCTGGCGTTGCTTTGGCTGAAGGATTGCTCAAACCTTACGTCGCATCTCAGAAGCTAGGGCAAATCGTCATTGGTGCGGCGGGTGCCAACTTCGCTGGGAGTCCGCAACAACTTAGGGAATCTCTAGAAGCTCTCAAACCTGAGATCATCACTCTATATCCTGATGCTGGGGCTGTACTGAACCATCATGTGATGAGTCAGTATCAGCGCACGGTGAAACTTATCGCTGGCTGGGGCTACTCAGTTCAAGTCGCTTGGTGGGGTCAAACTATCAAGCTGGAGTCGCCAGACATCGATGAGCTGGATGATTTGGGGGCGATAGCGAAGCGCTGCTGCGATAGCGATAGCGAAGCGTTAGCGAGTCTTCGAGCGTCAGCGGTAGCGACGTTAGGAGCGTCAGCGCAGATCGCCTATCTGAAGCCTGCTGAATTTTGGCAGCTAGCATCAAGCCCAAGGACAGCTCGCAACTTCAGGGAAATGGTGACGGGCTGGCTTCCACACCTTCAGCAACGCCTAGAAGCTTCTAGGAAGCGCCTTAGTGCTTGGGGCTTTGGTAAGACCCGTGAGAGTAAATTAACTCAAAAATCGCCCAAAATAGAAGCCACTGAGTACGCGGCAGGCTTTAGGTTGGATGCTTGGAAAAAAGCGGCACAAGAGTACAAATTCATCTGGGACGATTCCGGCACTGGGAGTGGTAAGAGCTTCGACGCTGGCAGAGTAACACCTGAACTGTTGGACTGCGAGCGCGTCTTTTACGTCACCTCTGATCCCCGAAACCCCACTACCGACACGCTCAAGGACTGGGGACTTCTGAATGGTCGGCATCAGGGCTTGGTCACTGACTCTCACGGCAAAATCAGGCGCTCTAAACCAGGTGAGAGCTACACAATACAACCTAACTGCTATCGGGTAGACACTATCTCCTCTCTCCGAGAGGCTGGCATTGAGGGGGCTGATAGTTCTGAACTGATTTGTCAAACGTGTCCGTTCTACGAAGCGTGCAAGGGGGGACACGTATTCGGCTACCTTAACGCCCGGATGAATGCCCTCAAACTACCAAGGGTACGCTCACATCCTGCTAGCTTACCAGTAACAACAGGAGAAAACGCTTTTGATTATTCAGGAGCTGCTCTCATCTGGGAAGAGTGGAACACCATCCTGAAAAATACTCGCCAGATTACCGTTACTGAACGCGACCTAGAGAAGCTGATGCTCCAGTTAGCTACCACAGCACCGACTCACTTCTTTTCGCTCTCTCCTCTGCTCACTGCCCTCAGACAGCTAATCGCGGGTGTTATTAAGCAGCCTAATCGGTTTGGCTGGAATCACCATGCCTTACTCAGGCAGCTACCAGAGCTACCAGCGGATATCGACGAAGACGCGATCGCTTCTGTCCTTGAGCCAGACCTGGAAATTCTAGACCCAACGGCTGAGTATGGAGTAAGCACCGCCGAACTACCTGCGAGGTGGAGAAAGAAGTTCACCGAGTCGGATGAGGCAACGGCTGAAAAAGTACGAACTACCCTGCTCAAACAATGGCTGATTCCCTTCCTACGGGTGCTAAGAGGCGAGAAAGGATACCTCACCTTGAGTTATGGTGTGCTTACCATAACGACGCCCGATAATCGTTTGGTGGACATCGCCCATGCCGCTAAGTGCAACATTTTCCTTGATGCCACTGGACACCGGGAAGAATTGGCTTTGTTGCTGGGAATCAAACCAGAAGAAATTTACCACATCAAACAGCAGCAGTTACCAGGAGCACATCTTATACGGATGCAGGTTGCTGGGCTTGGTCGCTTAGGTCAGCACCGGGGCAAAGAGCAGCAGCGACGGTCTCAAGCTGTAGTTAACGAACTGCTCAAAAGACACCCAAACGCCGGGGTAATTCGGTTCAAGCGATTGGCTCTTGAAGGGGATTATCGATGGTTTATCGAGTCTAGGGGTGTAAATGATGCTCAAACCCTCGACACCCTGATACTCGATGGTATCCCCTGCGAAAACCTGGAATATTTAGCAGCTGAGTTTGGCTGCATCTATGGGCGAGTCCCCATCGAGGGTACGTCGCATGTGAAGACGCCAGTGCAACTGACCAACCCGTTACCAGAAGGAATAGAGCCTTACTTTGAATCGTCGGTCAGCGCTGACCCAGACTTTGCTGGGTTTGTGCGGCGACGAATTCTCGCCAACATCCACCAGGCAGAAGGACGCCTCAGAGCCACTAGACGCCAGGGGGAGCAGTTAACAGTTTACATCCTGGGAGACTTCGCCTTAGATGTGCCAGTGGAGTTGGTAAGAGCCACCGACATCACCCTGGAAGCTGCCAGCAAAACTGAGCGGTTGGAACTGGCGATTAGAAAGGCTGTGGAGCAACTCAAAGCGGCGGGGCAGAAGGTAACACAGCAGGCGATCGCTAACCTTACAGGATACACCAGGGGTCATATCTCCCGGTTCCAAAAATTGATCGTTTTGCTTATAAGTGACTCTAAAAGCGAAGCGATCGGTAATGCCTCAGCGCGGAGCGCAACCACTCCTAAGTCCCCTCCTGACCCACCCCCAGATGAAATTGAGTGGCTGAGTTCAGAATATCTCCCCTTAATAGCTGATTCGCCCTATGTAGAGCTTTTATCGCTGGCTGATGCCTATGGAAAGGGAGGCTTTAATCTGATTTGGAACGGTGCAACAGTAGAAGTCCAAGTAAAAATCCTCTCACAAGTCATCTTGGGTCTTCTGTCGGGAGATGAACTGCGACAGTTATCTCGATACTTGTAGCGGCTACACCTACAACCCTTCTCTTCTCCTATCGGAGAGGCTCCGCGAACGGGCATTCTACGGCAGGCGTTGCCGAAGCGTCGCGCAGATCGCCAAGTTTTTTAAGTTTTGTTTTATAGAGGGGGTTGGGGTTTTCATTGTCCCTCATGACTCGTTGGTTATAGTTCCCTCCGGTTACCTCAACTGTCGTTGAGAAAGAGCTCCTGCTTTTCGTTGGTTTGCCTGGGCTGCTTGTTGATTTCCCAGACGAGTATAAGCTAGCGCTCGGTTATGGTAGGCATTGGCATTATTAGGATCGAGTTCGATCGCCTCTGTGTAATCTGCGATCGCCTTTTGAGAGTTGCCCTGATGGTAGTAAGCTAATCCACGATTGATATACGCATTAGCATAAGTCGGCATAAGACTAATTGCCTTACTACTATCAGCGATCGCTTGCTGATAATCTTTATTCCCGTTATGGACTACTGCCCGATTGCTGTAAGCTTTAGCGCTATTTGGATTGAGAGCGATAGCTCTATTTAAGTTGCTGATTGCTTGTTGGTAATTTCCTTGTCTGTGGTAGGTCAAGCCCCGATTGATGTAGGCATCAACTGAGGTGGAGTTGATCGTGTTTGCCTGTCTAGAATTGCTAATGGGTGGCCTATAACTATTCTGCCCAATTTTTGATGCAGGAGTTGGAGACAGAGCATTTTGAGGACGGGATTGGACTTTAGAAGGGGCAGATGAGCTTGGTGCATCCTGTCTATTGTTAGACGAAGGGGTTGGAGATGGAGCATTTTGAGAAC
>Ga0310810_10000255_pt1 | contig 54981 bp, 67 predicted proteins | sample NCmetagenome_FD_207641 | JGI IMG/M metagenome (GOLD analysis project Ga0310810, IMG submission 207641) | Soil microbial communities from experimental microcosm in Duke University, North Carolina, United States - NC | ecosystem: Engineered > Artificial ecosystem > Soil microcosm > Unclassified ...
GGCACTCGTTCGCGGAGATGCCCCGCGACGCAGAGGAGTGGTTGGTCCTGGCCAAACAGGTCGGCTGCGTCTGGGCTATCGACCCGCCCACGCTCGACCACGCCGAGACCGACGTGTACCTGTGCGGGAAACCACGGATGGCCGACGACCGGCTGCACTGCGGCACGCACAACACCGAGTTCCAGCGATCAATCCTGGGGGTGACTGACCTGCTGCGCTAACGACACGCCTCGCCATCTCGGCTCTACTGACAACGCGTGCCTCGTCTGCCCCATACCACTTCATCTCGCATCGACAGGCCATCGCAGATCATCACACTGACAAGCCACTACCAACCGTCGACATGTCTGTACCTGCCAGCTCGGCCTTACCCGACGATACGAACCAGGTCTACGACGGTACGAGCCAAACCATGACGACAAGCCGATACTCGACGAATCAGTCCCTATCCGACATGCCACTACGTATCCACCCGACTCTAATGACATGTCACTAGCACCCCCGTTCAGACCGACATGCCCAGCCCTCACCGGCCGGCTCGCCCGACATCACATGCCAAGCCCGACCGGCCTCGACGAACCTGTTCGAACCTAAGCCAATCCGACTGACCAGACCGTGTCCAAGACCGACTAACCAGGCCTTGCCGTTTCCAAGCGACACACCTCACCGTTCCCTGACTAAGCGACATCCCTGTTCATTGCTCGTCAGCTCGGCCCGACACCACAGGCCGTTACATCTCCGTTTCTATCCGACTGGGCTCGTCAAACCTTCGCATCGGCCGACCAGGCACAACCTTTCACGCCACATCCCACCTAAACCACATACGGCCTGCCACACTGATCAACGTGGCAGGCCGCATGTCGTTGGAGCTGGCGCACCGTCAGGGCGCGCACCTGGACTGTGGGCCACTACTGGACGAGTTCCTGGACCAGTTTGCCGGCAAAGACCTCGAACGCATCGTCATCGAGGGCGAAGTCATCAGCGACCAGTTCGTGTCGACCGGCGAGGTCATGCACCCCGGCGCCACTGAGACGCTGATGGAGTACTGGACCCACGGCAAGGGCGCGGCGAAGATCCGGTGGGGCGTGGACGGTAGCTTCGCGCGCTGCGTGCGTCACCTGCGCAAGTACTTCCCGAAGAACCCGGAAGGCTTGTGCGCCAACCTTCACCACCGCGCCACCGGGGAGTGGCCCACTGAGCATGGGAAGTTAGGCATACCTAGCTAGTCCCACGGGTATCCTGATCATGTGAGTACATCTCAGGTCAGCGTGACCCTCACCTTGATCGGTCAGACCGCACCGGTGAGCTTGACCATCAACCTGAGTGGATGCGAAGACCAGATCAACGAGCTGAAGGACATCATCATGACCGCGAAGGACGACCTGACCGCCACGCTCACCACGGTGGCCGACGGACTGACTGAGGTATCCAAGGATCTCCAGCGCCTGGTGGATCTGTTCAACGAGGCTGTGGCGAACGGCGACCTGGCCGCTGTCCAGGCCCTCGCAGATCAGCTGGCGGCCAACGTGACCGCGATCGACAACGCCATCGAGGCCGTGGCGCCAGAGACCCCGCCGACCCCGTAGTTCCACCCAGCTCGACGAGCGCGTACGTGCACAACGGCAATCGTGTGCGCGTACGCGCTCAGCTGTTTACCGGCCGTCCTCCAGCTCCAGGTTCGCGACCATGACCTTGCGCAGACCCACGAACATGCGCTCACCGTGCGACTTGACCCGCTCATAGCCGATCTCCAGCATCCGGCGCGGGAAGTGCTGGTTCGACACCGGCCGGTCGATGAAGTTCTCCTGGCACCAGCTCCGGTACTGCGCGTACATCTGGTTCGAGGCCATCCGCGCCTGCGGTTCCTTGGTGAACCGGCCGGAGTCCACCATCTCCTCGACGAACGTGGTCACGCTGTCCTGGTCGTTGCGGTGCACCTGGACGGCAGCGCGCACGGGCTCCGGCGCGTCCAGGCCGACCTCGCGATACTTGCGCAGGCCTTCGAGAATCCAGTTCAGAATGCCAGCCGCTTCGTCTTCGAAACGTTTCAGTAGGAACGGGTCCTTATCCGGCGGCACCTCATTGAAGCTGACGATCTTGATGCGGTCCCAGGTCGCGCCGTCGGATGGATCGATCCGGAACAGGTGATTCGTGGCCAGCCAGATGACGCACCGAGGCATCCAGGACTGATTCTCCTCGTACAACCCGCGCGACGTGATTCGGTCGTACCCAGTGAGCCGTTTGACGAGGGCTTCGTCCATGCGAATGCTCGGGTCCAGCTCGGACACGCTAGCCAGTCGCATGTTTCTCAGGTCATTCAGGTCATTGCTGGGACCGGACGAGTCGCGTTTCACCTGGAATAGCGAGGATGCGGCTGTCGTCGCGTATCCACCGAGAATCATGTTCATTGTCTCGACGAACTTGGACTTGCCAGTCCCTTTAGGACCGTGCAGGACGACCAGGCTGCGCTCAACGGGCTCGCCCAGGAGCGTGTAGCCGGCCGCGCGCTGGACGTAGTCCTGCAGCGCGGGATCGGGCAGCACTTCGTCGAGGTACTTCTGGAAGGCGGGCGCGCTGGCCTCGGGGTCGTAGTCCGCGCCCATCATCTTGGTGCAGTAGTGCTCTGGCTTGTGTGGCTCCAGCTCCAGCGTGGTGAGATCGAGCAGCCCGTTGCTGGTGTTCAGCTTATTCGGGTCCTTATCGAACTCTTCCAGGTGAATCCACAGCTCAGATTTGAGCAGGTTGATGGCCGCACTGATACGTGCGCTCGTCAGACATCTCAATGCGAACTTGGTTAGCGACTCGTTGTTGGTTTCCTTGGCCTGTTCGAGCATCTGATAGATGCTCGTCTTCACGTACTTGCCAAGGATTACCGCTTGATAGTCGACCCGCCACTCGCCTTTCTCATCCCAGTACAACCATTTGTTGCGCAGGGGGGAGAATCGAAAACGATCCTTGAATTCAGCTGCCAGGAGATCCGTCATTCCACAGTCCGTGTAGGTGTGCGGTCGCAGAGATCGCTCCGGCGCCTTCGTGAGACCTTTCTCGGCCTCCTCGAACGCCGTGACCACCTCGGCGACCGGCTCGTCCGGCTCGCCCATGAAGGTCGCGTCGGACAGGCGCGGCGCCAGCGGTGTGCCGAACCCCTGCGCGCGAAGCTCTCGCGCACCTGCAACCATATCCCCCTGCGCGTGGTAGTGCGACCATACGAAGAATTTGGTCAATGGCTGCTCGTGCGGCAGGTCGGTGCTCGTGGAGAAGACCCACAGGCCCGGGTCGTCGTCGTGGGTGGTCGCGGAATGCCCGTCGGCCCACTTTTTGCCCGGGCGGACCCACCATCGCTCCCCAGCGGGTCCGCCGGGATGCAAGGTCCAACCCTCGGGCTCCAGGATTTCTGCCCAGTCCGTCCGCAGAGAGAAGTCGTCCCCGGGCGACAGGGTGCCGGCTGGTCGGACCGCAAGCGCGCGCTTCGGGCTCGGTGCCGGTGGCGGGGGAGTCTCGTCGAGGGCCCTGGCGATGGCCTGGACGACCGACTGGCGCTGAGCCCAGCTGATGGTGGGGATGGTGTCCGGCGAGCCCGCCAGGGCCTCCCAGGGCTCGCCGGAGGGGTGACAGGAGCCATTCGTCGGCGCCACGATGACGTAGCCGCCCTCGCCCCGGGTCTCGGCCTTCGTCTTGAGCTTGGGGGTCCTGTCCGCGACGTACTCGCTGGCGATCTTCGTGTTGCCCGGCACGTCGTGATCCGAAATGCGGTACATGATGTGCAAACCGCCGGAAGGCGACCATTCGGAGTACCCGTTGTTGGTCAAAAAGTCCCAGAGATCCAGAGTGTCCGAATCCATCTGGTTGGCGATGCGTTCGAGCGAGTGCGCGCCGGTCCAGGCCGACTCCAGCTCCAGCATCTCCAGGTTCGCTGACACCTTCCCGCAGATGACCGCGACACCGTGCCCCTCGGGCCAGGTCACCGGGCGTACGGAGCGGTGCTGGAGATCTTTCCAGTCGCGGTCGGGAGCCTTCGAGCCATCGGGACGAATCGGGACAGTGCTACACCCAGCGTCGTGCCAGGGCACCGCGATGTTGTGTGGGGCTTGACTGGCGACCACAACATCTGCCATTGTCACTCCTACCTGTTGTGTGTATCGAAAGCCAGCCCTCCTCCCAGGTCGGGCTGGCTTTCATTTTGCTCAGAGGATCTTGCCGCCCCTTGCGAAGGTTCCGTCAGACTACGGCACCAGACGTGGTTGCTGGCAAGAGTCAACGTGAAAACGTATGCTGGGTTCAGCTAGGCGGTCTCGGTCTCCTCCGGTCTCCCTTGTGTGCGTGAAGAAGCCCTCCAGGACGCTGGAGGGCTTCTTCGTGTTCGAGGTCAGTAGTCGGCGGTTGGAGCATAGTGCGCTTCGATGTCCGGTTCAGGAACCTCAACCATCGCCAGAACTCGGCGCCAGTCTTGTTCGAGCGCGTCAACGATCTGCTGAGCAAGGTCACACGCGGCCTCATGATCAGCACACAGTCCAACGTGATCGCAGTCCCGAGGGCAGCTGAGCAGACCGTCTTCGTCCATGTCGTCTTCGACCGCGCTCTGGGCACCGTTGAACACGAGGGAGAGCGCGTAGGCCTGGATCTTGCCACGTGGGTGGTGCTCGTCAGGGATCACGCCAGGAGTGAAGATCATCAGAACGGGATCTCTTCGTCGAGCGAGTGATGCTGCGGACCGGAGACCACCGTGTCGGGCATCTCATCGACGACCACGGCCTCGACGGTGCGGTTCTCGCGGGCCTGGCGCACCGCTTCCTCCTGGGCCAGCCGCTGGGCCCGAAGGCGATCGAGCGTGGACTCACGGCCGGGGTCCGGCGTGTTCACCGGAGTCTCAACCTTGGGTTGAGAGTTTGCTGGCGGCGTGTCCATCGGGTTGTCCATGAACCCTGGTTCAGCCTGCGGTACCGGTGGCTTGTACCAGGCTTTCCAGCCGATCTTGGGCGGGTTGAACCCGCGCTTCGTGGCGGGACCGAACTCCAGGAACCGCAGCGCCAGGTCGCCACCGACCTCGATGGTCTTCTGCTTCGCGTCCCGCACGGCCTGCCGGACCGCGTCGAGGCGCTTCCAGGACAGGTACAGCGCGCGCACGCCGTCGTCCATGTCGTCGTCGTGCAGGTTGGTCTGGAGCATGAGCCGGAACATCCACTTCGGCTTCGTCTTCTCGTCATCCCAGTACGAAGGCTCGTTTGTGTCCATGTCCCGCTGCTGCTCCTTGACGGGCAGCTCGATGACCGTACCGCGAACCGTGTCACCGATATTGTCGAAGGGGAAGGTCTTATACCCTCCACCCATAAATTCATCTGTGTCAGCCATCAGTGCCTCTTTTCAGTGCTCTCAGGATTCTTGACTGTGATGCGGACGAACGGCAGTGGGTATATCCGGACTACCGGAGTGTCGCGGTCCTTATATATCCCGACTACGCCGTAGCGCCAGGAGAATTCGACCTTCATCGGTCCTCCTATTTGGGCCGGTCCTTCTCGGCCCGCTTCTTGTCCGCCTCTTGCTCTTTAGCGACCCGGTCTTTATCAGCTTGTCGCTCTTTATCAGCGTCGCTCCTACTCATCCACTCTCTCCGGCCAGTGCCAGGTTCCCGGGGCCTTGTTCTCGTCATGCTTGCAGGTGTTGAAGAACAGACCGCTCGGGTTCATCACGAACAGGACGCAGGCTTCCTCGTCCCAGTTCTGGTACATGACTCGACCGTCAGCCGGGAAGTCTTCCATGATGTCGAGCCACGCACCGACCTCCACAATGGTTGCAGCGCGGCACGTGGACGAGTACTCGCCGCCAGGCGTGCCGTAGCTGACGTAGTGGACTGCGCGCGAGATGCTGGGCTTGGTCATGCTGAGGGCTTCGAGGTGAGCACGCCTTCACAGAACCAGTCCCAGTCGTAGAACGCGGCTATGAGAATGCGTTGCGTGCCTTTTTTCTGATAGAACCGCAACACAGTATCGTCGCCGACACGTCGACCGGCTTCGTCGTGATAGCCGACTTGAACTAGATCGGCGTCGACCGCGTGCACCTTGGAGGGACCTCCGCAGCGCTCGTTCACGGTCACGTTGTAGATCGTCATTGTGTTACCTTCCTGGACAACCGAACCCGTCGGCCGTCACTCCCATCGTGGCGTCATCGGACGAGAACCACGGACAGAACCCACAATCGTCTGAGGGATGGGCTGGGAAGTCCTGTGGCGCGGTTCCGTCCAGGAGCATATCCCCGATACCCTGTAGTCGCGCAAGAGCCTCCTCGGCGATTTCTCGGCGGTACACGTCCCGCCAGACGTACGTGTCGCTCAGCCGACCGCCTCGGGCCAGGAAGACCAGGGCCACGTCCTTCACCTGACGGCCAGCGTTCTCATGTCCAAGCCCGTAAATATTGACCTGGATGATGTACTTGCGGGGCGGGCCCTGGGCGACGTACTTCTTCATGTACTCGGTGCTGGCGGTCTTCCAGTCGATCACCCGGAAGTTGTTGTGGTCGTACACGTCCGAGGAGCCGGCCACGACGGCGTTCGCGGCGACCCTCATCTCGGTTTCCCAGTGCATGCCGCCGAACTTGGGCGAGAGGCTGGGCTTGTTGGTCGGCCAGCCTTTGACCGCCTTCTCCATCCAGTGGTGCACGGCGGTGCCCTGGATGGCCGGCCACGGGTCGCGCAGCCGGTTCTTCGTGGGCACGTCGAGGATCTGGTAGGCGATCTTGCGCTGGCACTCCTCGCCCACCTCGCTGGGACCGAGCAGCTTCTGCAGCGACCGGGGCGAGTTCGCGTCCGTACTGCGGATGATTTGCTGGACCAGCTTCTTCAGCTCGATTGACTCCGGGTCGCCCGAGGCGCTGTTCATGGTGTCGCAGTTGGGATGGACGGCGTAGCCCTTTTCGACTAGAAAGCCATCCATGCCCTCTTTGCAGATCAAACAGTCCATTTAGGACTTCTCTTCCAGCTCCAGGTCCCCGAACTCAGCCGGCACCATGATGGTGTCCGTGGCGCCGGTGGCTCTCGTGAGCTGCTGGATGAACTGACGCCCCTCCAGTCCAGCCAGTGCCGTGCGCTGTGCCACGGTGAGGCGGTCCAGGACGTTGATGTGCTTGTTGGGGCCGATGCCGGCGAACCTGAGTCTCATGGTCGGCAGCGTAGCGCGCACCCCCGACATGACGAAGCCCTCGCGGGCCGGATGGGAGTCCGACAGCCTGCGAGGGCTTCGTGGCGGCAACCTGACTGCAAGGTCGTCATCGCGGGTTCAAGTGTACTGCACGTTGTGATGCCGGCCAGGGTACTGATCACAGGAGCCTGTGATCCTGGGGGGAGATCAGCAACAGACTCCCTGGCCGGAACCTTTCACAGCTGAGGGGAATACGATCCCAAGGCGCCTCAGCTGGGAAGCCGACGGTACCTCAGCGCTGGATGTCCGGCAACTTATTCTCCGGCTTCTGGTACTTGTTGTAGTGCTTGTTGATGACGTCGGCCACGGCCAGACGCACCGCTCCGCCCTTCGCCTTGTGGTACGGCGTCGCGGTCGCGATGATGTCCCGGAAGCCGACGTTCACGCCTTCGTCGTCCGCCATCTCCTGCAGCCGCTTGATGAGCGTGACGACCTTGACCTTGTCGCCGTGGTAGCGCAGGTACGTGGCGATGCCCTCGACGATGCGGTAGTCGAGCGAGCCGTCCACCAGACCCCACACCTGGTTGATGATGTTCAGCGTCACGTCCAGGCGGGTGTATCCATCCGGGAACTCGACGATTCGCTTCGCGGCGCCCACGCAGGCGAAGCCGTCGGCGTGGACCTTGAGTCCGTACGACTGGACGATGTTGGTGATCCTGACTTCCCGCTCCAGGCCCTCGTGCACGCCGGCGTTGAACTGATCGATGGTGTGCATCGTGGCCCGGGTGTTGTACAGCCGGAACAGGCGCGCCTCCTCCGGCAGGGTCAGGCCGTCGAAGATGATCGCGTCCAGCTTGGCTGGCGCCTCCGGCACCAGCTTGCAGGCCTCGGCACGGTGCCATCCGTCCAGGCAGACGTAGCTGTTGTCGTTGCGCCGGGACACGATGAGCACGCCGAGGGCATCCTCATCGAAGTCGGCCACCATGGCGTTGATCTTCAGCTTGTTGAGCTGCGCCCGCTGGACGCGGTAGTCGATGGCGATGTCCTTCACGGGCACCGTGCCGACGGTCTTGGTCGATTCGCTTTGGAGTGCTTTCGGGCTCATGACTGGTCTCCTTGGTCTTTGAGCATCTCTTTGAACTTCTTGCGCAGGGCGAAGATCTCCCCGTGGATCTTGTTCAGTTGTTTGAGCCAGACGGCGACCTCTTCGAGGTCGTGGCCCGGGTCGAGATCTGCTGGGTTCGGCAGCGCGAGCGCGGCTCCCTGTAGGCCAGACATGGCCCGAGGAATGAGTGATCGCTGGTCCGAGATGACCTTCTTGCTGGTGACGGTGGGTCGATGCTGCAGGATCATCTGCATCGCGTTCAGCGAGCTGAAGATGTTGAACCGCACGGGATACATGGCTTCCCGCAACCGTTTGCGCATCTCCGGCGTGTGCGCCGGGTTGGTGTAGGTTCGGCGAACCCGACCCAACTCTTCGACCTGGTTGGCCGACATCCCCATAGCCTCGGGAATGTCGATCGCTGACCCCGAGAAGCCTTCGGTCAGCTGCTTCGGGTAGCGCTGACCTCGACTTTTCGCGCTCATGGCACGCGCGTGAGGTCGGTAGATCTCGCGCATGATGTGCAGCAACTCCATCAAGGCGAACACATCGTGTGGAAGCTCGAACTGGCCGTCTCGCGTGTTCTTCAGGTGGCTCGACATCGTGAAGAAGTCGCGCGCCACCACCACGTAGATGGTCGTCCAGCCGATCAGGCGGGCGGCCTCGATGCGTCGCGCGCCGTCAATGACCCGATATGTGCTGTCTAGTAGGACTGGGTAGTATTGGCCCTCCTTCTTGAGGCTCTTGGACAGTGGGCCCAGGTCTCCGAGGTCTTCGCGGAGCCAGGCGGGATTGGCGTTCAAGATGTGATCGATCGGTAACGTAACGTCCACACTGGACATCATGAGAAGGCTCCCATCTTCTTCGTGCGTCTTCTCGGAAGGACTCGAACCTTCGACCAAGGGATTAAGAGGCCCCGGCTCTGCCACTGAGCTACGAGAAGTTGTTGCTGGCTACAGACCCATCAGCCACTGGATTGCCAGTCCGACAAGGAAGCCGATACCTACGCCGGCCAGCAGTAAGACGAACCACATGCCCATACCTCCAAGTTGATCAGTCCAATGTGGACAGTCGTATAAAATTGGGGTTTTTCCGGCAGGCCCCGGTAGGGCCTTCGTAGCGGGAGTGGGATTCGAACCCACGATCTTCGGGTTATGAGCCCGACGGGCTGACCAGCTGCCCTATCCCGCGTTGACCTCGCTAAGACTACACCCCCATATACCTATTCGCAAGGCCACCTGCGCGGATCTTTGATGACGGGCATATCCACCGTATGATCATTTGGTGGGCAAATCCCTCCAGCAGATGTATGCCGACCTGCCCGAGGGCATGCGGCGCAAGTACATCGCCGCCCAACCGGACTACATGATCGCCGAAATGCTGCGCGGTGAATGGTGGTGGACCGCGCGCCCCGAGCAGTTGCCCCCCGAGACACCTTGGTTCGTCTGCCTGGCCCTCGCTGGCCGTGGCTGGGGGAAGAGTCGAGCTGGCTCCGAGTGGATCGTCAACCGCGTCATCAAGCACCCCTACGACTCCCATGGCGTGCCTACGGAGTGGCTGGTCATCGGGGAGACGCTGTCCGACGCGCGGGCCATCTGCATCGAGGGACCGGCCGGCATCATTCGAGTCCTCGAACGTCGCAAAGTGAAGCACAAGTACGTCAAGTCCCCGCGACCGATGATCCGATTCCCCAACGGCAGCAAGATCTACACCGAGGGTGCGGACGACCCCGACGTAGGGCGTGGATACAACGCCTCGGGCGCGTGGCTCGACGAGATCGCCAAGTGGCGGTACTCGAAGGAGAGCTGGGACGAGGGCATCATGCCGTCCCTGCGCGCCGACCTGGTCGCGGACCAACCTCGCGCCTTCGTCACCACCACCCCGAAGCCCATCAAGCTGCTGCAGGAGTGGCTGAAGCGGTCCGACGGCACCGTGCACGTGATGCGCGGCTCGACCTTCGACAACAGTGCCAACCTGTCCCGAGCGGTCCTCGTAGAGCTGAAGAACCGCTACGAAGGAACACTGATCGGCCGCCAGGAGCTGTACGGCGAGATCATCGAGGCGTTCGAGGGCGCCCTGTTCAACCGCCTCGATCTGGAGAACTACCGCGTCCACGAAGTACCGGACGAGCTGGTCTCCATCATCGTCGGCGTCGACCCGTCGCTAACCGGCGAGGACGACGAGATGGGCGTGGTCGTGGTCGGCAACACGGGCGACCGCCAGATGTTCGTCCTGGCCGACAAGTCCATCATGGCCGTCGGCCGAGCTGCCGCGCTGCACGCCTGGCGAGTGGTCGCCGAGTACGGTGCAGACCTGCTTGTCTACGAGGCTAACCTGGGCAAGCGCTGGATGGCCCAGGTCTTCGAGGACGCCTACAAGGAGTCCGTCGACAATGGACTGTTCATGCGTGGCACCCGGCCGCCCATGAAGGCCATCGACGCCAAGATCGGCAAGCGTACTCGTGGCGAGCCAGTCGCGATGCGATCGGAGCAGGGACGGCTGCACTTCGTCGGGCGCCATCCTGAGCTGGAAGACCAGTGCGCGACGTTCACGGCCTGGGGTACGGCGGAGTCTCCGGACCGGCTCGATGCCCTCGTCCACGCCTGTCGGTGGCTCATGTTGCACGAGCGCAAGGCCGCCTCGATTACCTCGGCTGTGGACTTCTCGACCACCTTGCAGAGCTTGTTCGCCGAGCAGGCCCGGTGGTAGGGCCCGCTCGGCGAAGCTTCTACTTACAGGTCGGTAAAAACGACTGGGGACCCGACCACCCCTCTAAGGAATCGGGTCCCCAGTACTTCATTCCTTGCTGGCCGTCGGGTGAGTCGACGCTCTCCGGTGGCTCAGGTCGGAAGTCACGGAGCCAGTCAGGCTCCGGCCGCTATCGTACATGCCCTCGTTGACGCTGAGGACCAGGTCGATCCATTCCGCGCTCACGCCTTGATTGGCCTGAGACAAGGTCACCAGCTCCACCACCACGTCGGCGGTGAGCTTGCGTACGAAGTCCCGGAACTTGGCCACCGGGATGGCGCCTTCCGGGTCGGCAACCGACGGTAGCCGGTTGCCGACGATCCAGGCTTCGGTCTTGCTATCGAGCTGCATGCCCGCGCTCACGGCACTCGAAGCTGCAGGTGTGGACGCCGCGATCGCGGCTTCCCACCGTCGATCCTGTGCCATCTTCCTTGCCTGCTGTGCGGACCTGTGCGCGTTCCTCTTCCCACGGCCATACGCCATCCCGACCTGCCTCCAGTAGCGCGATCATCTGGAAGGACTTGTCCGTCAGACCACCACCGATGGTGACCCGGTTGGCTGAGTCCGGTACCTGGCTGGGACGGTAGCCGGCCAGGTTGAAGGTGTACATCGGGACGCTGGCCGGCGCAGCCTTGCTCGGGTCTTCGCCGGAGTGCACCTGCTCATCCGTGATCACGATAATCCGATCGTGTCCGGTGAAGCGCTCCCTGATCGCGGTCGCGGTGCGCGTGCCACCCAGGTTGCTGAAGCGCCGTTCCGCCCGAAGGATCGACATGCTCTTCGGGAAGATCATCTCTACTGACCGGCTTCCGTACTGGACCAGCGTCGCGTTTGGCTGGTTGCGCAGGTACAGCGCGGTGCCGAACATGGCGGCCACGGCTGCCCAACGCACACTGCTGTACTCAGACAGGCCATAGAACATCGAGTCTGACCGGTCTACCAGGATCAGCGTGCGACCCCGAAGTGCGGGCAGGTTCTGCAGTGACAGGTTCAGCGCCGTCTCCAAGGCGTGACCCCAGGTCAGACTGTTCAGCTGCGTGTACGCGGACAGGAACCGGAACGGGAACTGGCGTGAGCGCTTCACCTCCTCGGGGTCCGTGAGCCGGTCGATGACCTGGCGCACGGTCGCGGCGGAGATGCCAGCCTCGTCGAAGTTGCGCAGGTTCCGCAGCAACGCCATGTAGCCCATGGTCGGGATCGTGTTCTCCCACGCTGCCTTCTTGTCGACGGCAGCTGAGATCGTGTTCTCCCACGTCATGCCCGCCAGCTTGATGTCGGCCTGGCTCATCTCCTCAACCGCAGTCCCCTTCAGGTCTGCGCGGTGCTGGATGGTGGGCAACGTGGCAGGGATGATGATGTTCGACCGGTTGTGCCGGCGATCGAGCGCGTACTTATACAGGTCCGAACGCCAGAGAGCATCCGGCCGGACGTGGCACAGCTCGATCACGTCGGCGAACCGGAATGGCTTGCCCGACGTGTCGTACTTGAGCAGCGCCGCCTCGGTGTACAGCCGGCGAGCCGCGTCCGCGATACCACGCTTCACCGGCATGGGTAGCCGGCGACCGTAGTGCTTCATCCAGTACGCCACTGCTTCGCCCGGCTCGTCCGGCCGACTCATGCTGCTGGCGATCAGCTGACGAGAGCCAGCGATACCGAGAGTCAGCATCGAGCGAGCCGACTCCAGCGCACCCACGAGCGGCGCGGTCCGCATGTTCGCGCTGTTACGCAGCCACGGAATGAAGCCAGCCATCCAGACTGGATAGTTCGGCGCTACGGCGTGGACAAGGTTCGCGTACCGCTCGTCTCGCGCTGACGCGCCCTCGTGGTACGTCTTCTCGCCACCGAGATTCGAGACAGCGAAGACGAACAGTTCCGACCGCGAGTCACGCTCGTAGGACTGACCGCCCTGGTGTCCCAGGATGACCGGTACTGGCGTGGTCGACGTGATCGGCGAACGGCCAGCGACCGGCCGCGCGCCTGGCTTGTTGAACTTGGACATGGTGCCTCCCATCAGAAAACAAGAGACCCCCCGCTCACAAGACGGGGGGTCTCAATGTAGTGATGCCTGAGTACAAGGTCGAGCAGGTGACATTAGCGCGCTCTGCCAATTGAGCTACAAGGGTGGTTTCCCACTCTCATCAGGAATCGAACCTGAAACATCGCCCTCCGGAAGGGAAGTAACCCACTCTGTCGCAACAGGCATCAAAGCTATAGAGACCCCAGAGAACCAGGCACGACAAGATGGGGTTTACCCGCCAAGGGCCTCCCCATGGTGGGGAGTACAGGAATCGAACCTGTGTTTCTCTTTTTATCAGAAAGAAGTATCTCGTCGCTATCGCAACTGGGATCTTAAGTTGTCAAGTAAAGCACCCCGAGAACAAGTCGAGTAAGCCACCTGTTAACACGGTAGGAAACCCTGATTTGAAGTAGGCCGACTCTTCGCAACGGGGTGCTTCAGTGCTGGAGCCAACACTAGCGGGGATATCCGGGTACCGCAACCCCCTTTACAGGGGCTGCCCGTTATCGTCCACGTTGCCCGATACCCACCGTTCGTCGGTGCATTCCGTCCACTGGACCGGCGGGTGCAGGATGCTGCCCCAGATGACGTTGTCCGTGATGGTGTTGTTCATGCCGCTGGTGGGGCAGCGTAGCGGGAAGTAGGCGTTGGCGTGTAGCCAGTTCCCGCTGATCGTCAGCAGATCGAACCGGTCGTCCGCGATGATCGCCGAGGTGCCATCGGGGGTCATGTTCTCGATCCAGTTCCCGATGATCGTGATGGGCGGTCCAGCTCCGATGAACACCTGGATGCCGTCCGTGTGTCCGATCTCCGGGATCATCTGCTCGTACAGGTCGTGGATGTACGACCTCTCCACGAGGTTTTGCCCATCCAGGCTCATGCCGTTCTCGCAGCCATGGATGTTGACCCGGCGAGCCGTGAAGTTCCCGACCATGCCGGTACCGGGGCTGAACAGGCAGTCCGCCTCGACGTCCTCGATCAGGACACCGCTGCGGGTACGTGCGTTGATCGGCTCAGTCGAGCAGCGAATCCGGGAGTTGCGGACGGTCACGTTGTCCGCGCCGATGGTCAAGCATCCATCGATGTCTTCCCCATTGATCACTGTGCCGGCGACCGTGATGGTCCGGCCCGAGGTGTGGATCAGCGTGGTGCCTGCCGGCACTCCCGTGTTGCTGGCGTTCGGTGGAGTGACAGGTGGGGGAGTAGTGGTGGGTGTAGGGGTGGGCGGGGGAGTGCTGATGGGTGGTGATGTCGGGGGAGCTGACGTGGGTGGGGAGGTTGTGGATGGGTTCGTCGGAGTCGCGGTCCGCGATGGTGTGGGGGTTGGCGACAGCAGCACCAGTATGCGCGTCTGGTCCTGGACGCAGGCGTTGGCTCGATCTCGCTGAGAGCCGGATGAGTGGGCGGCTAGGAGGCGACAGTTGTCCAGATTGTTCTGGGCTGTCACCCGTTGGGTGTCGATGGAAGCGAACGCGGGTCGCGTTGTTGGTGAGGCGTATGCGCCTATCGCGATCAACACGAGGGCTGCCACCACTGCTGAGGCGGTGATGATCCTGCTCTTCATGAGATCGATTATCGCCTGTCTCGGTTACGGTGGGTCAACGAGTGCAGGTATATACCCCTTTTCGTAGGCCTCGGAACGTCTATGTCCGGAACCCTCGCGTATGCCTTCCATGCGTGGTATATGGCCTACGATCATGATGTGATGATCCTCTGGTTCGCGGTGTTCGCGCTGGCGACCGCCCGCGCCACCCGACTAGCTCGCGCGGACGAGATCCTCAGCCGTCCTCGGCGTTGGCTCATCACCCGCTGGGGCACGACGTCGAAGATGGCCTACTTCATCACCTGTCCGTGGTGCCTATCGATCTACTTCGGAACGATGAGCGCGGTCGCGTTCGTCGCTCTCTCCCACGTGAGCTGGTGGCTGATCATCCCGGCCGCGCTGGCGTTCTCGTACATTGCCGGACTTCTCGCTCGGATCGAACAGGACTAATCCATGACCGAGACGCTGGAAGCCGTGATCACGGACGAAGAGATCCCCTACGTCCTCACCGCGTCAGCACTGCGAATGAACTTCGATGACGCTTCGTACTCGAACTACCGGTTCCGAGACGAAACGTGGCAGCGGGAGTTGTGGCGCTACTACGACATCATCCCCGAGCTTCGATTCGCAGCCAGCTGGATTGGTAGCGCCTGTTCCAAGGTCGACATCTTCGTGGCTGAAGTGGACAAGCTTGGGCGGGTCCAGGGGCGGGCGAAGAAGAAGGAGGTCGCAGCCCTCAGCGACACACTGCTCGGCGGTCCAGCCGCAAAGGCTGAAGCCATCCGGATGGCGGCAATCAATCTCACCATCGCGGGTGAGTGCTACATCCTGGGCAAGCCCGCCTCGAAGCCGGGCGTGGACAAAGACAAGTGGTTCATCCTTTCGTCCAGCGAGATACGGCGGGTCAAGGGCGGGCAGGTCTTCTGGGGCGATCGCCAGTACTACCAGGAGATTCTGGACCTGACGAAGTCGATGGTCACTCGGGTCTGGACACCACATCCCCAGAGGATATGGTGCGCGGACAGCCCGGCTCGCGCGTGCCAAGCCATCCTGCGCGAGCTGGAGCAGCTGACCAAGTACGTCTTCAGTCAGATCGACTCGCGGTTGGCCGGCGCCGGCATGCTGGTGATCCCGAACAACCTCGACTTCCCGGCCGAGGACGGCGTCACTACTGCGGGCGAGTCCCTGATGATGCGGATGGCCCAAGCCATGGCCGCGTCCCTCAAGGGCGACGGCACGGCGATGGCCCTGGTCCCGCTCATCATCGAGGCCGCGCCGGAGGACATCGAGCGCAGCTTCAAGCTCATCCAGTTCGCCTCCGAGCTGTCCAAGCAGGCGGTCGAGCTGCGCGATGAGGCCATCCGTCGGCTCTCGTTGGGCCTGGACATCGCGCCGGAGATCCTGACCGGCCAGGGCGACATGAACCACTGGTCGTCTTGGTTCGTTGACGAAGCAACGGTGAAGTTGCACGTAGAACCGTTGATGAACCGGCTCTGTGACGCGCTGAGCACCGCGTACCTCGTCCCAGCCCTGAAGATCATGGGCCTCGATCCGCAGCGGTTCGTGTACTCGTTCGATACGTCGCCGCTCACCATCCGTCCACAGCGACTGCAGGACGCACTGAACCTGTTCGAGAAAGGCGCGATCGGGTACGAGGCGCTGCGCGTGGCGGGATACTTCAAGGAGTCTGACGCACCGACGCCGGAGCAGCTGGCCATGTCGTTCGCGAAGGAACTGATGCTGCGTGACCCGAACCTGGCGCAGCAGCCTGGCTGGCGCCACCTCGCTGGGATCACTGATGAGATGCTTCCTCCCGCATCTCTGACAGCGCCAGTGCCCAGTGGTGGTGGGATCGGTGGCGGTGGGGGAACAGGGGCGCCTCCGCCGCCACCACCTCCATCGAGCATCATGGATACCGGGATCGCGCCTACTCCGGACGGCCTGGCAGCACCCCCCGCTGGCATCAGCGGGGGCGACATGCCCGGAGCTGGTTCTGGCGCACCGCAAGGCATTCAGGCCAGCTCGGCGATCGAAGGCGCGCACGATATGGCCGTCATCATCGCCGCCCACGCCACTGTCCTACGTGGACTGGAGCTGGCCGGCAACAAGCTGCGTACGCGCGCCACTTACAAGGAGCATCCGAACCTCGACAAGCACCAGATCCATACGGTCATCAAGGCGCGGGACCGGCTCCAGGCGGTGTCCCTGATCGAGGGAGCGTGGAGTCATCTGCCCACGTTGCTGAGCCAGTTCCACTCGCACGTGAAGCCCATCGATCTGCGTCAGTCCCTGACCCGCTACTGCTCGGTCCTACTGACCGAGGGCATCGAGCATGATCCCGTCACGATGATCAAGCTTCTTAGACAGGACGGACATCTCAATGGCCGCGAGTCGTGACGCGGAGGGCTCCGTCTACCGGGCAGCGAAAGCTGGCTTGACCCGGTGGCTGGCGGCTGCTCGCACGGCGGTCATGGCTCCATTCACCAGGTTCCGCGCCACCCCCAGCCCCGGCGCGCTCGACTCCGTCCTACCAGTTTGGCAGGCAGAAGTAGATCGCATCCTCGCAGCGCTGACACCAGCCCTGAAGGAAGGCTGGGCCGGCGCCCATATCCCAGGTGACTACGACCCGAACGATCCTTTCGTCCAGGCAAACCTCGCATTGACCCGGAATCTGCTCGTTCGCATACCCGATGAGGTTCATGCCCTCATCGTCGCCAAGATCCTCGAAGGCTCGAACGCCGGGCAGACGATCGACCAGGTGGCGGCGGCGGTAGATGACGTCCTCACCTTCACCGGCTCCGAAAACTGGGATGCGCGCGCCCGCGTCATTGCTCAAACGGAAACCACCAGACACTTCTCCTCCTCCATGCTGGCTCACGGTCTGCTAGCGGAGCGCCAAGACGGCACACCGATGATCAAGACATGGGAGACACAGACCGACGGGAAGGAGCGTAGCTCCCATCACGCGGCGGACAAGCAGACGCGCCCCCTGTCCCAACCGTTCACCGTAGGTACATCTCAGATGATGTTCCCGGGCGACCCGAGCGCCCCGGCGAACGAGGTCTGTGGCTGCCGCTGCTACCCATCGATCAAGAAGGCAGGCTCATGACGCTCCGGTTCCGGGGGCTGTTCGAGCCCCATGAAGTACCTACGGGCGACCGGCGGATGTTTAAGGCCAACGGCCTGACCAACCGCAACCTGCCGCTACCGCTGATGATGCGCTCCAGCTCTGGCGGGCATATGGGTGCTGAGGTGGTTGCCAAGATCACCAAGATCGAGCCGGTGCCGGGCGGACGCAAGTACTCGGGCGTCTTCCTGGACCCCAAGGTCATCCCGGCCGTACGCAAGGCGATCTATCTGGCCCGGCACAAGATGATCGGTCCGAGCGTGGACCTCGATCGATCGTTCACTGTGGAGCCTCGCCCGCACACGGACGGCAAGCCGATGGCGTACTTCACCTCCGGCAACGTGATCGGCGTGACGCTGGTACCGATGCCCGCCTTCGCGGACGTCACGTTCGAGGTCGAAGGCGACGACAGCGAGGACGAAGCCCTCATCGCCAGCATCCTGGCCGAGGAGTTCGCGGTCAGCGGTGCCAACTGGAACGCCCTGCCGGTGGCTCCCCGGGACTACACATACGACGCGGACAACGCGGTCAAGCGGATCGCTGCCTGGGCTGGAGTTGGTACCGCACAAGCGGATACGAGCAAGTACGCCTCGATGTTCCTCTGGCGTGGTGGCAACCAGACCGGAGATAGTCTGGCCCAGGAGGACTTCCGGCTACCGATCGGTGACATCATCAACGGTCAGCCGTACCTCGTCTTCCACGCCATCTACGCTGCCGCTGCCCTGCTATCCGGTGCTCACGGTGGTCTTCCCAACATCCCCGAAGGCGAGAAGACTGCCCTCAAGGGCGTGATCAACCAGATCTACCCCAAGATGGCCAGCGCCTTCGGGGACGAGACGATGCACTCCCCCTTCACGGGGGATCAGCAAGGAGGGCAGCAGCAGATGAGTCAGCCGGTCGAAGAGTTCGCCGCGAAGGCTGAACCGTACGGGGACGTGGAGTATGCGGACCCGGGGTACCGCGACAACAAGAAGCGCTACCCGATCAACGACGAGAAGCATGTGCGGGCGGCATGGGCTTACATCAATGTCGCAAGCAATGCGTCCGAATACACTCCCGGTCAGCTAAAAGCTATCCGGGAGAAGATCATGGCTGCCGCCAAGCGTCTCGGTATCCAGATCAACGACACGTCGGGAAACATGAGTGCCCTTACCGTCGATCCGCTCCAGACGGAATTCGCAGTCAAGAGCATCAGTGGCCGCATTCAGAACCCACGTCCAGCGGCCTACATGTTCGCCAACCCGAATCTCAAGCGTCCCACGAAGCTCACTGTTGACGACGACGGTCACGTCTTCGGGCACCTCGGCAAGTGGGGCGAGTGCCATGTGGGCATAGGGGATAAGTGCGTTCTGTTGCCACGCTCGCGCACTGGCTACCAGCTCTTCAAATCGGGTCACGTCATCACTCATGACGGCCAGACTATCGAGGTAGGGAAAATCAGCCTCGGTACCGGCCACGCGCACCCCACGTACGGGATCGTGCCGGCCCGCGAGCACTACGACAACTCGGGCTGGTGCGCCGCTGTCGTCAACATCGGCGAGGACCAGTTCGGTGTCTGGGTATCGGGCGCCCTGACCGATCCGTCGAAGGCGGACGAGCTGCGCCGGTCCCCGCTGTCCGGTGACTGGCGTCGGTACAACGGCAACCTTGAGCTGGTGGCCGCGCTCGCGGTCAACAACCCGGGCTTCCCGGTCTTCCACCAGCAGGAGAGCGAGGAGTTCTCGCTGGTAGCCGCTGGCATGGTGACCGAGGAGCCCCCGGACGATGACCTGACCTTCGTCATTCAGAACATGGGTTCGGACGTTCGCCAGGGTGACCCGATGGACCCGAGCCAGCTGTACGGCATCGTGGATATGGACGCCATCGAGGCTGAGGTTCGCCAGCGCCTGGAGGCTGAGAACGCTCGCAGGCACCGTCTGGCCGAGGTCCGACGGATGGGTGACTTCGCTGCCCAGCGGGAGCGCGCTCGCCGGCTGAACGAACTGCTGGGACTGGTTGCGGCGGCGCCCCCAGCTCCGGCACCTGGAACTCCGCAGACAGGCTCGTCCCCAGGGGCGCCGGCCCCAGCTTCGCAGACCGCGACCGGTGCTGGCCAGCCCGGAGGCGATCCAGAAGCAGATCCATCAACACCCGGAATCGCCGAGGTTGATGATCCAGGCCGTGAGACGATGTTGGCACGGCAGAATTCGGGCGATTTCTACATCGTGCAGGAATCACCCGAAGACAACCCTGATGCGACCACACCCGACACGGGAGCGCCGCCCGCTCAGGCCACGCCAGCACCAACAGCAGCACCGCAGCAGCCCGCCCCACCGGCACCGCCGATGGCCCAGTAGGAGACAGTAGATGGCTCGGTTTTCGAACCTCTGGGATGAGGCGGAGCACCCCCGCGACCGGCTGGGACGGTTCCGGAGCAAGTGGAAGATCGGCGGTAAGGCTAAGGCCATCGTCGATGCCATCTTGGACCGGTTCAGCCCCAAGACGTTCCCGGACTTCCAGCGTGCCAACAACTATGGCATCGAGCGGGGCTGGTCGCGGTATACGCCCGAGCAGAAGAAGTCGATTACCAGCTATGTCAAAGGCGACTTCAGGGCCATTGACGCCGAACTGAAGCAGGGCAAGGAAAGCCCTGAGTCGAAGGCCATCGATTCGGCGATGCATCCGCTCGAAGACGATCTGATCCTGACTCGTTCCTTCTCCCCGGAGCGGTTCGGGCTGGCCGCCAATGACGCACAGGCGGCCGAGGAACTGACCGGAAAGCTCATCGCGTCCAAGACGTACCAGAACGCCTGGATGGGGCCCGGCACCAACAACGGAGGCATTCAACTCCACATCCTCGCTCCACGTGGGACTCCAGCCGTCTTCTCCGGTGGCGCCGAAGTCATGATGAGCCGGGACCAGCCCATCCGGATCACTCGCGCCGAACGGGTCCCGGACGGTTCGCTCCGCCTGTACGGGGTTGCGGTTCCGAAGGGTGCCGCCGGCAACCTGCGCCCGAGTCACGACGTCCCTGGCGCGGTTCAGGCTGGCCGGGTCGCCGGCAACGCCGAGCCAGGCGTACCGCAGGAGAACATCCCCGGCCAGCTGCCCACCCCGAACGCTCCCACTCCCGAGCGGATGACTCCGAACCCGCGCGCTGGCGAGATCACGCCAGCTCCCGCGCCGCCCCGCGACCTGGGCGACACTCCGGGTGGTATCGAGGCGGACGGCCGTCCCAGCTGGACGCACGGTGGCCAGCCCATCGAGCTGCACCCGGCAACCGGTTCGCCCGGTGGTGGGGGAATTACGGCAAAAGCCGGGAATCAAACGCTTATCCAAGACGCGCCGGATATGGAGACTCTGGCGGTAGAAGCAGACCGCGCCGGCCTGCCCGAGGTGGCTAAGTGGGCTCGGGCGAATCAGCGGTTCGTGAAGGGCTCGGACGCTCCAGCTGCGGGTCAGCGGGCAGCGGCGCGGGCTGCCCTGGCTCGCCAGGAAGCGAATACTCCTGCACCAGAGCCCAACGCCCCGAACGCCCCAGCACCAAATGCCCCGGCTGCACCTGCTCAACCAGAACCCAACGCTCCCCCGGTGGCTCCGGCGGCTCCAGCCACACCGGCAGCTCCTGCGGCACCTTCTCCCGCACCTTCCGCCGCACCCACTCCGGCAGCTCCAACTGCTCCGGCAGAGCCCGCACCTCTTCCGACTCCGGTCGAGCCTGCTCCGGCGCCACCTGCTCCTCCGACCCCATCATCTTCTCCTCAAGTCCCGGTCGACATCAGCCAACCTGTCCCAGCGGACGCTACCCCCGAGGTGCGCGCTGCACATGCCGAGGCGTTGCGGAAAGCCGGCGAAGACGCGCTACGGCAGAACCCACCAGCCCCGGCTCCGGTGAAGTCTGCCGCCCGCGCCGCCCGGGTCAAGAAGGCCCTGGCGCCCGCGAAGGCTGCCCCGGCTCCGGTTGCGGCACCACCAGCTCCGGTGGCTACCGAGCCGCCTTCGACCATGCCGGCGAAGAAAGCAGCAGCGGCAGTCAAGAAGGCTGCCCCGAAGAAGACCACGCTGACGTCAGCCAACCGCAAAGAGCGGGACATGCTGGCGCCCGAAGACCAGACCACGTACGACAAGGCTCGCGCTGAAGGGTTGAGCCACAAGGAAGCGATAGATCGAGCAACGGCACCGCCGGTCAAAAAGGCTGCGGCCAAGGCGGTCAAGAAGGCTGCCACCAAGGCCGCACCGGTCAAGAAGGCCGCACCGGTCAAGAAGGCTGCCCCGGCAAAGGCTGCCCCGGCCAAGAAAGCTGTCCCGGAGAAGGCCGCTCCAGCGAAGGCGGCGCCGGCCAAGCGGGTAGCCAAGCCGAAGCTCACTCCAGCTCAGGAAGCGCAGCAGAATGCCGCGCACGACGTCGCGAACCGCGAGCAGCGCAAGGTCTGGTCGGATGCCATTCCGGGTGGCGAGCCCAAGGATCTTCGCGAGCTGGAGAAGACTCAGCTCGACCAGACGGCCGAGTTCATTCGGACCAAGAAGTGGTCCAAGAAGCGCGCCGTCGAAGAGCTACGAGGCTTTGCTCGCAACAGAAACGACACCCACGCGGCGTACCTCAACAAGGTCGCTGACTTCCTGGAGACACAGCCTCGGGCACCTCGCAAGGCTGCGGTCAAGAAGGTCATTGCCGTACCGAGTGTCGACAATCTGCGCGGTATCAGCAATTCCGAGGAGCGGCTGAAGGCGCTCGATGGCCTGGACGTGGCTTCGCTCCGCAAGATCGCCAGCGAGGCTGGCGTGCCCGGTCGGTCCAAGCTGACCAAGGAAGCCTTGAAGAAGGCCATCTCCGACCACATTGGATCGACGAAGGCTGAAGCTCCAGCGAAGGCAGTCAGCAAGGCCACCAAGGCGGTAGCCAAGAAGGCCGAGGCCCCCGCCAAGGTCGCCAAGACTGCAGTCAAGAAGGCCGAGGCCGCTGCTGCTGCTGAAGCTCCGGTCAAGGCAGCAGTCAAAGCCGTGAAAGCGGTGGAACCCAAGAAGAACGCGGGGCCTGGCAGTCTGGACGAGTTCCTACGCCGGGATTCCGAAGGCGTACCGATGGGCGATCGGGTCGCCGCGCGCATCCTCGAACGCGAAACGCCAGAGAACCAGCGGAAGATCCTGGACACGCTCAGCCCTGAGCACCGCATTGCCATGCACCGGGCCATGGAGGTTAACCGCAACGCTGACCGGCGACGCGAAACACCGCAGCCGGCAGCGGTACGCAAGGCTGCCGCGAAGGCGGTCAAGGAAGGTGCTCCGGCTCCAACTCGTGCCCAGACGCGGGCAGCTCGCCCACCGGCTAAGGCCGTATCGCCTGAAGTGGCGGCTGAGCAGAAGCGGATTTCTGACCTCGGTAACGCCAAGACGGCTGCCACTGAGGCGGCAGACAGGGCCAAGGAGAAGAGCGTCCAGGACGGTTGGGATGCGGCAATTGGCGCACCCCCGGCTGATCTCAGCAGCATCGACAAGAGTGGTTTGGCCATTCTGGCAGGACGTCTCGCGGACAAGAAGATCTCTCGGCCAGCGGCGGCTCGATTGCTTCGGGACATGCCTGGCCAGAATCCAGCTGCCAAGGCTTACCTGAGCAAGCTGGCTGACCATCTGGGTACGCGGGCGCCAGTCAAGAAGGCAGCGGTCGCGGCCAAGGCGGCTCGTACTGTCCCTGGATTCGACGAGCTGGCCGGAATGAAGAGCCGCGACGAGGTGCATCAGCGTCTCGACGCCTTGACCGTGGCTGAACTGAAGCAGGTGGCCAAGGAAGGCGACGTAATCCACTCGGCCAGCGTGCTGAAGCCCCGCCTGAAGCAGCTGATCGCGGACAAGGCGGTCGGTAACAGGCTGGACACCTCAGCAATCCTCGGTACCAGTGAGGCAGATCGCGAGGCCGTACGAGTGGCAGCGGTCGCCAAAGCGCGGGCTCGCAAGGCAGCGGCTGAGGCACCCAGTGCGCCCGAAGTGGCTCCGGTGAAGAAGGCTGCGAAGGCAGCGGTCAAGGCGGCCGAGCCAGTAGTGCCGGCCAAGACGGCTTCAGTGAAGGCAGCCAAGGTGACCAAGAAGGCCGCAGCTGCTGCCGCTGACGAGAAGTCGGCCGCTGGCATCAAGTTGATCTCGCAAGGTGGTTTCCGTGGTACGCCCGAGAAGCACACCCGCGCCGAGCTGGAGGACATGAGCCCCGGCCAGCTGAAGGACATCGAGGACGAGCTGGGGGTTGAGCGTCCAAGCCTGCTTCGCAGCGAGCGTGTTGACGCCATCCTGAAGGCCCAGGCTGGTGAAGCACCGCCCAAGAAGACCGCAGCCCAGCGTCTCGCTGCCTTCAAAGAGCGCGACGCGGCGGCGAAAGCGACCACTCCGGCCGCGCCAGTCAAGGCCGCGAAGGCGGTTAAGAAGGCTGCCCAGCCACCTGTCACACCGGCCAAGGCGGTACAGAAGGCCGAAACGTCTACCGGCGCCATTAAGGCGGGTAAGTACTCGAACAAGCCGATCCCGGAAAACCAGTGGGGTTCGGGTTCCGGCGAGATTCATTACCACCCTGACGGCGTAATCGGTACCGAAGTGAGACATCTAGGCGAGGACCGGAAGCTCGATGTGGATGGATTGCCACTAGAGACCGTGCTTGGTCATATTGCTACCGACACAGTGACCGGGAAGACAACCACCAACGAGATGCTGGCTAAATTGCGAGCGCTTCAAGGTCGACTGCCCGAGGGTAGTCGGGCTAAGTCTGCCGTAACTCACATGATCGCTTCCATCGACGAGCCTAAGTCCAGCCCGATTCATGTTCCGACTGGTACTCCAGGACCGATGAAGGAACTGGCCAAGAAACTGGCGGACATTCCGTTGGCTCGCAAGCCGAAGCCGGACAGCACCACGGAGCTGGCCAAGCTTGCGCGCATCATGGATGACTTCGAGCACAGCAAGGTCGGTGGCTTGCGACTGATCCGTGAGGTCGAGAGCCTACACAACGGTCGACACGAGAGCGTGGAAGGTAAATTGGAGCTGGACCGCGCTGTCCAAGCAGCAGTCACCGAACTGCGAGCGCTGTACAAGGATGCGAAGACGAGATCTCAGCTACAGCCACCAAAGAAGGAGTAGGCCGTGGGATGCAAGACATGTGGCGGGGGTTCGATCCCGCCCGAGCAGGTGGTCGTGGAGCGCATGGACGGCTCGACGTTCACCGTGGACTCGCTGGTGGAAGCCCGCGTCCAGGTCGCCCTGGGCAACGGCAAGAAGTACTACGCCAAGAAGAAGTAGATACATCCCCTTTGTGATGCCCGGTGGTATCCTCCGGGTAGTTGATCGTGCGCTGCTGGCCTAGGGCCGGGTGACGGATCGTCCCCCAGACCTGCCCTGAGAGGCTAGCGATGCCATTCCAGATTCCTGAGGACGTCACTGTCCTCACCACGAAGGCGCTGCGCGAGTTCGCGCTCACCGCAGCCGCAGAGTATGAGTCGATCAAGGACTCCGCCACCGAGGAAACCGTCACTGACGAGCAGCTCGATGAGATGGAGAGCTACTCCAACTTCATGCTGGTCGTGGACGACGAGCTGACCGCTCGCGCCGAGCGCGCCACCCGGTTCCGTGCTCAGACCGCCGAGGTCGAAGAGGAAGAGCCGGAAGACACGGGCGAGTTCGCCGAAGGTGAGGCCAACGGCGAGGAAGTGCCCACGCCGACGCTGGCTCAGATCAACGCGGTGGCGCCGTCCAACGAGACGACGGACGCCATTCCGACGCCGAAGATGTTCAGCTTCATCGCGGCACCGGAGACCGGCTTCGCGGCTGGCACCGAGCTGAGCGGCTGGGACGACGTCGTCAAGGCGTTCAACACCCGCACCCGCTCGCACGTGCGCGGGGCTCCCACCCAGCAGCACCAGTTTGCCTCGATCAAGCGCGAGTTCGGCGAGTTCGACATCTTCGAGAACGACTCTGAGACCGAACAGATGCGCAAGATCGACCTGGTCCGCGACGAGAGCCAGGCGGACGGCGGGTCGCTGCTGGCCGGCGTCGGCTGGTGCTCCCCATCCGAGACGATCTACACCACCTGCAACCAGGTGACCACGTCCGGCATGCTGAAGGTTCCGGAGATCGGTGCCCGTCGCGGCGGTGTCCGGCACAACCAGGGCATCCGGTGGTCCGACATCTACGGCACCGGCACCGGCTTCAACATCCTCACTGAAGAGCAGGTCATCGCGGACACCGTGAAGACCTGTGTGCCGGTCAACTGCCCCCCGTTCGTGGACGACCGGCTGAAGGTAGCCGTCCTCTGCATCACCGGTGACATCCTCCAGGACCGCTCCTACCCGGAGTACGTCAAGGAGTTCATCCGTGGCGCCGTGGCTTCCCAGGCCCACAACGTCAACCGTCAGATCATCGCGGACATCGTCTCCGGCTCGACGGCGGTCACCCTCACCGGTAACCAGCCGTGGACCTCGGACGGCTCGGTCGTGTCCCAGCTCATGTCCGCATTGGACATGGCGGCCATGGACGAGCGGTACAACCTGCGCCTGGACCCGGACGCCACGCTCGAAGTGGTGCTCCCGTACTGGGTGAAGCAGGCTTACCGCGCGGACTGGCTACGTCGCAACGCGCAGGACGACAACAACCTGGTCGACAGCATGGTGAACTCCATGTACGCGACCCGGAACCTGTCCGTCCAGTACGTGTACGACTGGCAGGACGCCTTCTCCACTGGCGCGTCTGGTGGCACCGCGTTCGGTGGCGCCGTGGCCATGGTGACTCCTCCGACCTCGGTCTCGTTCCTCATGTACCCGGCCGGGACCTGGGTGGTCGCCCGTCAGGACGTCATCCGCCTCGACACCATCTACGACAGCACGAACATCACCACCAACAAGGTGACCGAGCTGTTCGTGGAAGACGGTTTCCGGGCCATGCGGTTCTGCCCACTGTCCCGCGTGTACACCATCGGCATCTGCGCCAACGGCTCGACCGGGGTTCAGCGCGCCGTCACCTGCTAGTAGCAACGGGGTCCCTCCTCAGTGGAGGGACCCCACCCTGCTTCGCCGCTACTAACAGGAAGGAGGCGACATGGCAGTCCTCACTGGACGGGTAACCCTTCCGGCCAACCCGAACCCGATGGTGAAGCGCGTCGGGCTCTTCGACGTCTCCACCGGCCCGCTCGACCTTCCAGTCCACGCCCGGTCCGGTGGAATCCAGTACCAGACCTCGATCTGTGCGGACCCACACTGCTACGCGGTGACCTGCATCGGCAACCACACGTCGAAGACGCTGAATGACACGCTGGCGCTCATCACGGGTGACCCGTTCGTCATCTACTCGGACCTGCTGTGCTCGCCGGTCGGCATCAATGAGAGCGAAGTCCGTAACCACCTGTTCACTCGCCTCACCATGGGCGAGCAGCTGGTGGTGGAGAGCGTTTTCAGCCAGCAACTGTGTGGCGAGGCCCCCGGCCTGTCCAACAACTCTGGCATCACCGCGATAGTCACTCCGGCCACCGATCCGGTGGACGCGGTCAGTCAGCTCGAAGCCGCGTTGTACGCAACCTACGGACTGCCGGGCGTGCTTCACGTGCCGTACCGGTTTGCTCCGTACTTCAGCAACATGTGGATCTTCGATGACCGGCACCAGGACAACCAGGTGTACCACACCACGGCGCTCGGTACGAAGGTCAACTTCGGCAACTATGCCGGCCTGTCCACCAGTGGTGCGAACCCGACAGCCGGCAGCATGTACATCTACATCACCGGCCAGACAACGGTTTGGCGTACTCCAGACAGCGAGCTATTCGTCGCGAACATCGTGGACACGCTGAACCGTACGCACAACCAGTTCACGGCCGTGATGGAGCGCGAGTACATCGTCAGCTTCGACTGCGGTGGGTTCGCAATCGAATGCCCGATCACAGGGGTGGTGGCTTGATGGCCGAGATCCATGCGGACCAGGATGTGGTCCAGGTGGTGGCCCGCCAGCTGCTGGCCCTGACCAACGACCCGAACGAGATCACCTCTACCCACGGCGACGGGGGCAGGATCTTCCTGGTCTCCGACGAGCTGGGCGAGCGCTGGTACCAGAAGTACATCGAGGACGAGGTCCCGGTGGCACCGAAGAAGAAGGGAAAGTAGATGGCTTCCTACTGCTTCAAGCCCTTCAAGGTGCCGCGCGTGCGGGCCACCTTGCTGGACGCTTGTGGCACTCCGGTGACCGGTGACGGCTCGTCCGAGGTCACCACCGACGGCATTATCACCATCGAGCAGACCGCACAGCTCCAGGACATCGACGACTTCTACGAGAAGAATGCCGACGGCGCCTTCTGCATCGAGGAAGTCAACCCCGAGATCCTGAAGTGGTACTCCTACACGTTGACCTTCTGCAACGTCGACCCGGACCTGGTCTACCTGCTCACCCGGCAGGGACTGATTCTGGACGACGCGCCGACCCCGACAGCGGTGGGTAACCGGTCCGCCGAGGGCGACATCGCGCTGGTCAACTTCGCGTTCGAGTTCTGGACCCGGCTGGCCAACCAGGCTGACTGCGGTACGGGCGTGAAGTTTGGCTACGGCCTGGTGCCCTGGATGGTGCAGGGCAAGATGGGCGACGTCACGTACCAGAACGGCACCGCGAACTTCGTGGTGACCGCCCGTTCTCACCGTGACGCGCTTTGGGGTGTCGGTCCGTACAATGTGTACAAGTCCAAGGCTCTGGCCACATTGGACCAGCCGATGCCACTACTGAGCGGCATGTCCGTACAGCCGGCAGACCACCGACTGTTCTTCGTCACTGGTCTACAGCCTCCGGTATCCGGCTGTGGTGCTCAGGCAGTTCCGCTGACGCTGGCTGCACCGGTCATCGCCGGCCAGCTGGTCACGGTCACCCTGCCGACCGGCGTTGCTCCAGCCTTCATTAACTGGGGTGACGGCAACGTCACGTCCAACGCTGCGGGACCGACCTCCCAACACACATACAGCGGTACGGGCACCTACACGATCAAGGTGTGGCCCCAGGGCGTCTCGTCCCAGCCATACCAGCGCACCATCACTACCTGAGCAATAGCTGACTCAGCAACTACTGCACCAGCAAGGAGGGGTCATGGCAGCCATTGGCTACACCGGCGGTGACCCCTCCAAGCTGGATGCTGGCGGGTACATCAAAGGTGACGTCGTCGCGGCCAATGCCAGCGGCGTGCTCACCCCCGTGCCGGTCGGCCCTGACACGGACGTGCTGACTGCTGACTCAGTAGCGGCGGAAGGCGTGGACTGGCAAGCAGGTGGTGGAGGCGGTGGCGGTACGCCGTCGAACACCGTGGTCACCGAGACCACGTTCGGGCAGGCCTCCACTGCCGGCGTAGCAACTGCCTATTCACGCGGTGACCACACGCACGGAACGCCGGCCACGCCGTCGATGCCTGTTCCTGCAACTACTGTCACGAGCGAGACCACGTTCGGCATCGCGCCGGCCGTCGGAGTTGCAGCTCCATATGCTCGCGAAGACCACACACATGGCTCGCCAACGGCGCCGACCGCCGCCAGTGTGGGAGCCGATCCGGCTGGCACGGGAGCTGCGCAGGCAGCTGCTGTTGCTGCAACTATTGCTGACGCAAAGGCTGCCCGTTTCGGTCTGCAGCTGCTGACTATTGAATCCGGCGCGGTCACGACAGACTTCAGCGTGAATGCCGGCGTCGCCGTTTTCGTGCTTGTCTTCTGTACTCGTTCAGTCACACTCACCACCTTGGGTGCATGGGTTACCGCACCGGGTGTCACCGGCTCTGGCGACAACAACATGGCCATTTACTCCGAGGCGGGTGTGCGGCTCGGCATTACTGGTGACATGACAGCCGCACTGTCGGCGGGTGACTGGGCCGAGGGAACGCTAACGTCCGGAGTTCCGATTGTTGTTGGAACAAGGTACTACCTACATCTGCTGACACATTTCTCTGGCACTGCGCCAAAGATCGCTGCTGGTGCAACTAGTTTCAATCACATCGCCATCAACGCACACCTGCCAACTATCTTCCTGACTGGCCAAGCTTCCAGTCCAGCGTCATTCAGTCCTGCTGGCGCGAGCGTCAATACGGCTGAATACTTCCTGGGGGCCCGATGACCACTTTCATCACCACCGTAGGCGGCACGCTCGTTAGCGAGTGGTTTCAGTTCGCGGGTGGTCCGGCACAGAACCTGGACGCCAACCCGACCATCACCATCACCAGCCTTGGTACCGGAACGGTGGTGCTGGGACCGACGGCGGTCGGCGTCGGGCATCCAGCCGTAGGTGTATATACCTACACGTGGACAGCCGGTGTCACCCCCGACAACTACATCGTGGTCTGGAATGGACTGTCCGCCACCGACCCGGTGCAAGCGTCAGAGATCGTCAATGTGCTGGCGGCAGCCAGCGGCGGCGTCGGTCCCTGCGCGTGGGAGTTGGGCTCCGGGTGCTCGCCGGACTGGGACACCTACAGCACTCAGCTGAAGGCTGACGCCACTGCGTACGCGACCCTCGTGCTCTGGTCCGCCACCGGACGCCAGTTCGGGCTGTGCCCGATGACCGTGTACCCCTGTGGGCGCGACTACTCCGGCTACGGCTGGGGCGACGGCGCGTGGGGCTGGTCCTGGTACGAAGGCACCTTCGTGCCCTACATCTGGGGTGGTCAATGGTTCAACGCCTACTGCGGTTGCGGGCTGCCAAGCTGCTTCGCCTGCAAGCCTCGGTGCGCCGCGTACCTGCCGGGACCGGTCGCCTCCATCGTCCAGGTGACGCTTAACGGAACGGTCATCGACCCATCGACATACCGGGTCTGGGACCAGCAATGGCTCACTCGTAAGAGCGATACCACCACGCCGGCCGCCGACGTCTGCTGGCCCCGCTGTCAGAGCTTCAACGCCATCACTCCCGCCTTCGAGGTCATCTACCTACGCGGTACGCCCGTGCCGGTCGCACTGATGAGCGCAGCCAAGACGCTCGCGGGTGAGTACGCGAAGGCCTGCCTCGGCCAGGACTGCCAGCTGCCCAGCCGGGTCGTCAACATCGCCCGCCAAGGCGTCACCGTGTCCCTGCAGGACATCGACACTCTGCTACGCGATGGCTTCACCGGAGTCGTGACCGTGGACCAGGTGATCCGCCAGCTCAACCCACACAGCCTGAAATCCCGGACGCGGCTGTACTCTCCGGACGTGCAGATCGCCCGGGTGATCACCTCGTGACCAATCCAGCTGACCTCGATCTCCTGCTGCTGCCCATCGCGCTGGAGCTGCTGGAGTGCTACCGCACCGCGCTGAACCTGCAGACGAACCCGCCCACCACCATCTGCCTGCGCGCAGGTGATTCGGTCGCGGCGGACATCGGTCAGAACTTCGACGAGTGCTGTGAAGGTCTGGCCTGGGTACGGCCAGCCGGCTTCTACATGTCCGGCACCCAGACCTCGCCGTTCCCCAGTCCCAGCACGGACGAGGCACTGTTCGCCTGCGGAGTGCCAGCTTGGGGCTTCTCGATGGAGATGGGTGCACTTCGGTGCATACCCACCAATCATCGACTGACCTGTACGGAATGGACAAACGCGACCGCTACCCAGCTCGCGGACGCCAAGGCCATGCGTAAAGCCATCTGCTGCCTGGAGGAAGCGCACGACCCGGGCGACGTGGCGCTGGGGACCTGGCAGCCACTAGGGCCAGCAGGAGGATGTCTCGGCTCAACCTGGACCGTATCGTTCCTCGTGTCGAACGTATGCGAGGTGAACTGTGGACCCTGAGCTGCCGGAAGAGCAGGTCTACATGGAGGTCATGATCGCCTTCAGTGGTCTCCAGGTGGGCGATCGCGGCCTCGTGCCACGATCCTGGTTTCAGACGCACCGCCAGTACCTAAGACCGATCTTGGTACGACGTTGGATCGAGGAACCTGATGGCGCGAGTGGAGATCTACCAGCCAACGACGGATGACTTCGCCATCCGCGCCGCGTCCAGCCGAGTGAAGAAGCTCGTCGAGGTGGTCACGCTGGAGGCTCGCCGCATGGCCGCCCGTCACACGGGCAACTCGTACCCGCCAGCAACCGGATACTTCGCCACCACCATCAAGGGCTCAGTGAACCGAACTGGACGCTGGACCGTGGTCGGCCAGGTCGGCTCGGAGAACTCGAAGGCCCTGCTGATTCACAACGGCGCCAGACCGCACACCATTCGCCCGGTGAACGCTGGCGGCCTTCTGTTCTGGTACAAGGAGAAGGGCCGGCTCATCTGCATCAAGCGACCAGTCCATCACCCCGGCGCGCAGGGAAAGTTCTACCTGACCGTGCCGCTACGAATCCAGGGCACCGCTCAAGGCTTCCGGGTGATCGAGTCGATCTACACGGAACGCCTGTTCCGCTAGTATGCGGATATGCCCCCCCGTCGCAAGGTTGAACCTGTCGAGCCGGCCACAACGGAAGACCTGCTAGTCGTTTCGTTGGGTGGCCGGGACTACAAGATGCGCCCCATGAACGCCAGTCAATGGGCTGTGCTGACCAAGGTCACCATGGAAGCGGAGCGCGCCAACACAGGCGCGGCCAACACCCGCGCGGTCTCCGTGTTCTTCGGCGTGATCGAACGACTACTGGTTGACCCGGCCGACCTGATCCGCCTGGAGGACGCTCTCGTGGACGGCAGCGTCACCGTGGAAGACCTCTCCAAGGCCATCGAAGGCGAACGGAATGGCACGACAAAGCCAGCCGTCACCCGCACCCGTCGAGGGCAGTAGCCAGCGAGTCGTCCTCCCCAAGGTCCCCTGCGAGCCGCTGGCTTCGCTGCCTCCAACGTCGATCCTGGTGGACTGCGCTGACCGCACGTGGACCATCCCGGCCAAGATGGCGGACGAGTGGCTTCGTGTCGTCTGGACCGAACCTCTCGACCCGTACTTGATCTTCCCGGGGTTCGTGATCGAGGACGGCGCGGACGAACACCTCACCAGCGCGGCGCTCGACGGCGTCATCGAGGCGGACGACCTGGTCATGATCGCCATGGAGGCGCTGGAGATCGCCAGCGGGTACCGCTGGTGGTTCACGCTGCGCCTGATCGCCGGCCTGGGGGCTGCCTGGTCCCGGCTGGGCGGCATGCTGCTGAACTCCGGAGTGGACGCCAGGACGCTCAGCCTGGGTGCCTGGTGCTCGGCGGCGCTGGAGATGTGGGTCGCCAACATCGAGCCGAACAAGGCCGCCGACCTCCTGAACACCCTCCTCGAACCGCCCGAAGGGATGGAGGGCGAAGACGACCAGTTCGACGAGTTCAACGACGAGGAGGAGTTCCTGGCGGCGATGACTACCGCTTTCTGATCTTTCCTGGCTAGACCACCTACGATGAGCACATGGCGGTAAATGTCCTAGGGCGCGCGTACATCGAGGTGCACGCGGACACAAAGCCGTTTGGACGTGAACTCAAGGCCGAGGTGACCGCCATCTCGACTGCGGTCGAGAAGACAGCCCGTACGTCTGGTCGAGATGTGGGCAAAGCCCTCGGCCAGGGCATCGAGCGGGAAACCACCACAAACTCCCCCGGTCTCGTGCGTCGCATCTTCTCCGTCTTCGGTCGCGAGGCGGACAAGATTGGCCGAGGAACCAACCCGATCTCACGATTCCTGTTTGGATCGTTGCGCCGGGACGCGGAGAAGGCTGGCGTAGACGCGGCGGCCGGGTTCGCCAGCAGCTTCACTAAGAACGTTGGCGACACCATCAGCGCTGCTGCCCAGGGCGTGGGGAAGCTGGTTTCCTCGATCGGTTCCAGCGTGGGCAACGTCGGAGGTTCCAGCCCGCTGAGCGGAATCGCTGGAGTCGGCGTGATTCTGGGCATCCCGGCCCTCATCGGCGCGGTCATCTCGCTGCTGAACGTGCTGGGCCCACTGATCAACGGCATTGGTCTGCTGCCTGGTGCCTTCGCGCTGGCCGGCGCCGCGATCGTGCCGGTAGTCGTTGCGTTCCAAGGCTTCGGGGCAGCCATCCAGGCCATCATCTCCGGCGATCCAAAGAAGATCGCTGAAGCGATGAAGGGCCTGGCACCAGCAGCTCAGTCAGTGGCCAAAGACTTCCAGACCATGCTGCCGTTCCTGCGGGAACTGAAGAAAAGCACCCAGCAGTCTTTCTTTGCTCGCCTGGTAGGGGACCTGCCCAAGGTCCAGGCCGCCCTGGGACCCATCTTCACCAAGGGATTCAGCCAGGTCGCGGACGCGGCCGGCGCGTTCGCCCACAACCTGCTCCAGCTGGCCTACGACCCGGTGGTGCAGAAGTTCTTCGCGGACGTCTTCTTGTTCGCCAAGACAGCTTTCGACACGCTGAGCGACCCGGTCCGGCACCTGGTTGGCGCGCTGGCCGAGATCGCAGACGCCTCCTTCCCGCACATCCAGATCCTCATTGGAATGTTCGGTGACCTGCTGGACACGTTCGCCAAGTTCCTGGACGAGAGTGTCCGCAATGGAGACTTCGACGAGTTCCTGAACAACTTCATGGATGCACTCGGGGCAGCCAAGGAGCTGGGCACCGTCTCCATTGGACTGTTCAAGGCACTGCTCGGTGGTCCTGACGAGGAGGCTAAGTCCAGAGCGTTCTTCGCACTGCTCATCGATGTCATCGGGAGACTGGAGACGTTCTTCAAGTCCGACCAGGGCAAGCTCGCCATCCAGGGCATGATCGACCTCGGCCGCATCTTCCTGGTCGTCCTGGGCGGCTTCGTGCTCCTCATCGGCGAGGCGCTGGCCGAGGCCGAGGAACTGATGCGCGTGATCAAGTGGGTGCTTGTCCACACTGGAATCATGGGTGTCGGCACGGACGCGGCGCAGGCAGCGGCCAATGCGGCTAAAGGCACTACCGTCAGTCAGAGCTTTGGTGCGGCTCCCGGCCACGCCGCTGGTGGCATCTTCGACATGGAGCACCTAGCCCGTATCGCGGAAGGCGGCCGGCGCGAAGTAGTCATCCCGCTCACCGATCGTAGGCGAGCCATGGAGCTGGCCGACCGGTCTGGCCTCACTCAGATGATGAACAACCCGCCCACCGTGAATGTCTACATTGGAGACGAGCAGATCCAGGCTCGCGTGGACAAGCGGGTGCAGCTCGGCATCAAGGGACTAACCAGCTCGATGACATACGGGCCCCGGCCCATCGGCGTGGGAGGCTGACGTGCCCGCTATCACCGCCACGGTGCTGGATACCCTGGGCTTCTCGATCCTGAGCATCGACTGGACCGACGTGCCCAGCGAGACGTTCGCCAACGTGGTACGCACCGTCAATGGCATCGACACCATCGTGCGTATGCACACCTTCGTCGATCCCACGGGCGCCTACATCGAGCTGTCCGGTGGCCTGGCGACCATCTACGACACCGAGGCTCCGTTCAACACCCCGATCACGTACACCACCACCGGTCTCACATCATTGCTGACCGCGAGTATCACGGTGACAATAACCAACGCCTTCCCCTGGCTGAAGTCTCCGCTGCACCCATGGGCCGACAAGCAGCTGGTGTACGTGCCCATCAGCTACTCAGGGCCAGGGTGTCTGCCCGGAGACTCCATTGTGTTCGCTCAGATGGGCGCGGAAGCTCGACCCAACCGGACGACAGCCTTCTACCCCAACAACGCTGAGTTTCCCATTCCGGCCAACCGGACCAGGGGCTCGATCCAGTCCTCGCTACGTCTGGTGACGCGCACCTTCACCGCTCGCGACTCGATCATCACCTTGAACGCCTCCGGCGATCCGCTGCTCTTCCAGATCCCAGCCGCCTACGGCATCCCCGATCGCTACATGACCGTGGGTGACTACACAGTGGACCGATTCAGCGCGGACCACAAGGTGGAGTGGCGGGCCAACACCCTCCCGCATGTCGCGGTCGAGTCCCCGCCAGGACTGGCCGAAGGCGTGCTCGGTGTGCGTTGGATCGACCTCTGCAACCGGTACGTCACGTTCGACGACGCGAACGCGGCCGGCTTGACCTGGAGCCAAGTTCTCCTGGGTGAGGGTGTCTCGCCTCCGCTGCACTCCTTCTGCTCGTACAGTGACCTCGCTGCCGCGTACGCCACGTACAACGCGATGACAGCGGCCAATGTGGACTACAACGCATTGGAGGACTGCTGATGCTCGCAGGCGGCACCGATCCCGCCTACCGCAGTCTCCTGGTAGGCCCACACACTCCCACGTCTCGCATTGAGATCTGGCGTTCCGGCGTACGGGTGGACACGTTCGGCTCACCTGGGCTGCCGAACTGGGACGGCACACTGTCGTCCACGTTGACCTCCCAAGTGTCGCGCCAGTTCGCCTTCTCGGTGCAGGAAGATCTCTACCCCGGCGAGGACGACGGGGCGCTTCTGGCGCCCTGGGGCAACGAGGTTCGCGCCTTCATGGGTATCAAGCCTGGCTCTGGCATCCCCTACGAGTTCCAGGTTTTCCGGGGACGCATCAACACGGTCAGCCTGGAAGCTGAGGGCAACGTGTCAGTGTCCTGTGTGGACCGTGGTGGAGATGTCAACGACTCAGGCTTCCTGGGGCCGGCCATGTCTCAGGCGGGCAACGTGGTGACCGATGAGTTCCGGCGCGTGGTGAACGATGGCGTCGTCGATGCCACGTTCGGCGTCTTCGACGTCAACGCTCAGATCACCCCTGCGATCACCTGGGAATGGGACCGAGGGGGCGCCTGTGACGACCTGGCTACAGCTGTAGCAGGCTACTGGTATGCCCTGGCCAACGGCGACTACGTGCTGCGCCAGGTGCCCTGGACGAAGCGCCAGACCATCTCTGTGACATTGCGTGACGGGCCAGGCGGAGAGCTGATCACAGCGATACCGTCGCTGTCCCGGGCGAATGTGTTCAACGCGGTGATCGTGGTAGGCGAGCAGGTCGACTCCAACATTCCGCCCGTCTTCGCCGTGGTGCAGGACTCAGACCCGGCCAGCCGGACCTACTGGGGCGGTCCGTTCGGTCGCAAGACGAAGACCGTCAACGCTCAGGGCGTGACCACGCAAGGGCAGGCTCTGGCGCTCGCCCGGTCCACGCTGAACCAGGCCCGCTCGCTGCAGGCCACCTGGACCACCTCGCAGACCCCGGACCCGTCCATGGAGCTGGGGGACGCCGTGTACATCATCGCCCGTAACCAGCCTCGCTCCGCCCAGGTGCTGGCTAGCTTCTCCATGCCGTTCGATGGCGGTGGCCCGATGAACTGTACTTGGCGCAACCTCACACCCGACTTGATAGAAGGAGCGCTCTAGTGTCTGGTACCACCCCGAACTACAGCTGGCCGTACCCGACCGGCACTGACTCGCCACCGGACGTGGCCGGCGATATGCAGGCCCTGGCGGTCGCGGCGGACAGTACGGTCGGCACCCTCGCGTCCGGCTTCACCACCATCACGTCCGCCATCGGGCGCGGCGCCGCAATCAGTAACACAGCCGGCTCTGGCACCACCACGTCAGCGACGCCGGCCAACATCGCTGGTACGTCTTCCTTCGCGTTCACGAAGAAGCTGGCCGCCTCGAAGCTCATCATTGCCATGGGTCTGGTGACCAGCTCCTCGGCGGTCGACACGACGCTCGGGCTAGGCGTGCTGATCGGCGGCGTAGACACGACCGTGACGCAGTTCCGGCACACCACGGCCTCGGAGTACCGCCAGGGCTTCGGGATCAACCAGATCTCGGGCCTCGCCGCTGGCGCGTACACGGTGCAGGGTCGCTGGTTCCGGGTTGGTGGCGCCGGCACACTGAGCACCGTGATCAACGAGACGTGGCTGACGATCGGCTGTCTGGAGATCGCAGCGTGACCGGTCCAGGCAGTCAGCTCAAGGGCACCTATCCCCCGGATACGAACTTCCGGGTCGGGACGGTGCGCAACAACGGCGTTATCATCAGCATCGAGGTCGCTGGCAACCTGATCGCGAACGGCTTCCTCGATCCGAGCGCGGCATCCATGACCGATGGAGCGTCGGTGCTGGTGCTGCGCTTCGGCTCTCGCTGGGTGTGCCTGGGCGCCATCGTGGATCAACCAGTTTAGGAGGACAGATGCCTGCGGTGACTCCCACCTGGCTGATTCCGTACCCCGTGGGGACGGACCAGTTCTGTGCCGGCGACACCTACGTCGAGGATCTGGCCGTGCGAGTCGATGAGATCCTGGACTTCTTCGACGCATTGCTACCACGCCTCGTGACTCCGCCGATGGCGAAGATCGTGGCCACCGTGCCAGGTCCAGTGTGGAGTCCGGTCACCGGGGTCCAGTCGAACCAGACCATCAACTACGACGCGGTCGACTACGACACCGACGATATGACAAACATTACCTTCGACCCACAGAAGATCACCTATACCCGCAACGGGTATTGGATCATGGGCGGTATGGCCAACTTCAACACCACCGGCACGGTCGATTCCGTCATCACCGTGCAGTGGGTGGTCGGGAACACGCTCGCGACCGCCGGGCGAGCCATCTGCTTCCAAGCGCGACGCACCGCTACGAACCACCTCGAAGGCAGCATGCTCAAGCGGTACGCGAACTTCGGTGTACCGGGCCTGGGCGCTGAGGCGCAGACTGACTACAACATCAGCGCCAACGTGGCCACCATCCAGGTCGCCGAGGAGACGCACATGTACATCCGCTGGTTCTCGGACCTGTAAGGAGATCGATGGACAGCACCGACAGCCAGCATCTCCCGTTCCCCGAGGACTTCGACCCCGGGGACGGTGCGCTGGACCTCCAGATCCTCGCCGAGGCTATCGACGCCAAGCTGTCAGCTCAGTTCGCGTCCATGCGGGGAGCGATCAACAAGAAGCTCAAGGTGTCCCAGATGAACGCGGACAGCGCGGCTTCTGCCTCTGGCACGCTCATCCAGCTCTATCCAACTTCAACCACCTGGACCACGCTGTTCGACTCGACGGGTGGCTCGGACACGGCTAACCCCTATGACCTGTCAGGGTTCACTGGTGGTGGTGTGTACCGGGTGGGGTTCTATTGCCGTAGCCAGCCATCAGGAACCGTGGATGTCAACACGGAGCGGGATGCGTCGTTGAACGTCCAGGTGGCGCTCGACGCCTCGACTCCTTCGACCTTCCAGACGCAGATCCTCGCGGCCACGAGCTACGACACCAACAACGGCGTCGTCGTCCAGGTTGTGGATTCCGAGATCTTCCTGCCGTTCCCTGGCACGTTCCCGTTCGTCACGGGCGGCAGCAACATCCGGCCGTACTTCTTCCACCTAAACACGAGCAGCGGTGTGGCCGTCCTCGCCGGTTCATTGGCCTGGGTGGAGCGCGTCGGAGATTTGGACGGATAATGCCTGGCACGACTTCCCTCGGAATCCCGTACCCGTTTCAGAACGAGACGGTAGACGCCGCGTCCTGGCAGAACATGGCGACCGCTGTCGACGCTCTGTTCACTCAGCTGAACTCGCTGAGCACGCTGGCGACGAACCGGCCGACCGCATCCATCTCTTCGACCGGCGCGGTAACCGGTATCGCCAGCGGCAGCACGCTGGTCCAGTCGTTCGCCACTGAGGACTGGGACACAGGCGGGTACGCGAACCTCGGCGTCAACGCGGACCGGCTCACGCTGGACACGGGGATCTTCTATGCCCGCTTCAACGTGCTGGTGACTCCGACCAACTCGGCCACGAACATCACGCTGGTGCGGACTTTCCTCGTGCTGGACGGGTTGACGCTCGGCGCGGTGGAGACAGACCAGGCCGAGACGGACAACGGCAGCGCGGGCCAGGTAGCTACCAGCATGATGGCCGTGTACAACAACGGGGCTGTCCTGCAAGGCGTCTACAGCTTCTTCGGTACTGGCGGTACCGCCTTCTCCGGCTCAGCCACCTTGCAGGTTTACAAGATCCGTGAACTACTCGATCAGTGAAAGTTATCTGCTTCCCGGCCGACGACATCGGTTGCGGGTCGTACCGGATCAGCTGGCCGGCGCAGTACCTGGCTTACCAGGGTCACGATGTGCACCTTTCGCTGCTGGGACGCCGGGGCTCCGGCCTGTTCGAGTTGATCACAGATGCAGATGGTCGGCTCACCGAGGTGAAGATTCCTAGGGATACCGATGTCGTGGTATTCCAACGCATTTCGCGCCGCATCCACGCTGAAGCCCTGCTCTGGCTTCGCAAAGTGGGGGTAGCGGTAGTGCATGACATGGATGACGACCTTGGGCGTATCCATTCCAAGAGTGCCGCGCTGGCCACGTATGAAGATCCCGGGGGCCATTCCTGGAAATGGTGCGAGCTGGCCTGCCGCAATGCAACGCTGGTAACGACGTCGACTGAACGCCTCAAAGAGGTGTACGGATTCGGTCATGGTCATGTCATCGATAACTACGTACCCGGGAGCTACACGGAGACCGAGCATCAGGATTCCGCGTTGTTCGGTTGGGGCGGTTCGACGGCGGCGCACCCGGAAGACCTGGCGCAGGTTGGCCGTAGCGTGCGCAAGCTTGTTGATGAGGGGCATCGGTTCATGGTGGTCGGACCACCGTCGGATGTCCAGCGACAACTTCACCTGAAGCCATACCCCCGCGTGTTCCGCAACGGCGTGCTGGTGGATTCGCTGTACACGGGCCGGATCGAACTGATGGATTGGGCCCGGGGTCTGGCGTTGCTTGGTGTCGGAATCGCACCACTTCAAGACACTCTGTTCAACGCTGCGAAGTCTCGCCTGAAACTGGCAGAAATGTCAGCCGTTGGGGTGCCTTGGGTGGCTTCACCTTCGGCTGAGTACCAGCGCTTCCACAAAGAGAGCTGCACGGGTATATTGGCGTGTAGCCCCACCGAGTGGTATCGAGGGCTGAAGCGGCTCTTGGGCGACCCGTCCATGCGGGCTGAGATGGGAGAAGCCGGGCGCACTTACATGCGCACGCAGACGATCGAGGAGAACGCATGGCGCTGGCTAGAGGCCTGGACGAGAGCACTCGCGTTACAGCGAGGCTGAAGACGCTGGTGGGCGGGAAGGTTACCTACATGGCCGACTACCTGCCGCTGCACGAGAACCGAGGACGGTTCGCGATCATTCCCTCCAAGGGAAACCGCAACGACAACCTGGTCACTCTGACGACCAAGCTCTGGTCAGAGGACATTTTTCCCTACATCATCGATACGAGCGAAGACGGGAGGCTCTTCGATGCCTTCCTGGGTAAGCCGGAAGTCACGGTCATCCCAGCGATCATTGGCGACATCAAAGAGATCAACATTTCTCGCTGGTGGATGCTGGGGCTGTACAACGTTCGTCTCACCGCGACACACCTAGGTCTTCCAGCCTGGGACGTGGCCATCCTGAATGACGATTGCCTGCCAGACTTCGGCTGGTTCGACCGTGTCTCCACAGCGATGCGCCGGGACGGATCGTACGCAGCCTGCTCTGGCACCAGCGGCCACAAGCTGACTGTGCCGCAGCCGGTGAATCTCTGGTACCGCATGACGGGCTGGGCGTTCATCGTTGCCGGCGAGTCAGATCTCCGGCCGGATTCGCGCCAGCGCTGGTGGTACAGCGACGACGCCATCGACTGGAGAGCCCGCAAGATGGGCGGCATGACCATGGTGGCTAGCGGGCTCGTACCGCACTTCCATCCCAATGGCCAGATGACGCCCGAGCTTCAAGTCGTCGCGGCCGAAGATCGTCAACGTTTCATCGAGAGCTGGGGAGAGGCGCCATTTTAGTGACCGACTTAAGCGAGGAAGACTGGGCGAACTTCGTTGTCTACATGGAATTCAAGAGCTACTACCTGAAGCACTTGAAGTGTAGGGAAACGATAGATCTCGGTGGCGGTCCTCAGCGCCTGGAAGACCTGAAGTACGAAGCTGCGTACCACCTAAGCCAGGGGTGCAATCTATGAAATCTGATCCCGACTACAGGGACCATCTTGGTCGAGTAGCCAATCACTTCGCCAACAATCCTGAGACTCAACTGATCAAACTGATGGAAGAGTGCGGCGAGGCTGCGGCTGCATGGATCGGGGCAACGGGCACCAACCCCCGCAAGGGATTCAGTCACAACATCGGTGATGTTGGTGACGAGTTAGCAGACGTCGTCGCGACTGCACTCGTAGCCATGGTGATGCTCGGCTTCGATCCCTTCGAACTGATAACCAGGCAACAGGAGAAAGCGGAAGGAAGGTTGCTCGATGCACCTGCACACGTTTCTGGCGGAACTGCACAGACGCTTGAAGCCTGAGGTCTACCTGGAGGTGGGAGTCCAATTTGGGACCAGCCTGTTGCTGGCCATAGGATCCAACACGGCCATCGGCATCGATCCGAACCCGCTGATCACGGATGACGATCTGAGCGTCCTCATGGGAGACAACCAGCGGATCATCAAGGCCACCTCGAACGAGGCGTTCGGGCCCACCATGGCGATCGAGTATCCACCGATCGACCTCGCCTTCATCGACGGCCTGCACCACGCCGAGCAAGCACTGAAGGACTTCATCCACATCGCTCGCCGGCTCGCCCCGGCCGGCGTGATCGTCTTCGACGACGTGCTACCGCGCAATCAGGGCGAGGCCGCACGCCGGCAATGCCCGGGCGACTGGACCGGCGACGTGTGGCGTATCGCAGCGAAGATCAACGCGATGCCGGGAGTCAGCTCGATCTACGTCAACACGGAACCCACGGGCGTGCTGGTGGTGACCAGCGTGACCAAGGAGGCGATCACCGTACTGTCACGGCAGGTCCCGCACTTCACTCGCATGTTCCAGGAGGAGATCGACGTGCCGCAGTCGATCCTGAACCGCGAGCTAGCCTGGGGCCCGTTGCCCGCGCTTGATCACATTGCTAGCTTCGTCGCATGAGGAAGAAGATCGCGGTCACAGGCTCGGGTGGATTCATCGGGCAGTACGTCGAGAAGGTCATCGTCGACAACGGCGACGACTTCATTCCGTTCGATCGTGTCGACGGCCACAACGTACTGGGTAGCCTGCGCGGACTCGAAGGCGCCAGCACGGTCATCCACCTGGCCGGCATGCTGGGGACAGCTGAGCTGTTCGACCTGCCTGAGCGTGCCGTGGAAGAGAACGTCATCGGCACGCTGCGCATCCTAGAGTGGTGCCGGGACAACGGGGGCGGCTTCGTTGGGATCACCATGCCGGACAGCTCCTGGGCCAACGTCTACCAGGCCACGAAGCTCTGTGCGATGCGCCTGGCGACCGCCTGGCACCGCAACATGGGCGTTCCGGTCGCGCACGTGCGCGCCTTCAATGCGTACGGTCCCGGCCAGAAGCATGGCGACCTGCATCCCCAGAAGATCATCCCGACCTTCGCTTACCACGCTTGGCGGGGGTCACCTATCCCGATCTGGGGCGACGGCAAGCAGACCGTTGACCTGGTGCACGTTCAGGACGTAGCTCAGATGCTGTACCAGGCAACTCGGTTCGGTGATGACGAGGTCTTCGACGCCGGCACCGGAGTCTCCATGCCAGTGAATATGGTGGCCGCCCTGGTCAACATGGTCACCGGAAACGAGGCCGGCGTTACCTATTACCCCATGCGGGCCGGTGAGGAACCGAACAGTCACATCGCGGCACGCGGTGAAGGTTGGCACCGGATCGGCTGGACACCAACCCTGGACATCAACCTGCTCGCAGAGACTGTACGCTCCTACAAGCCTTCCTGAGATTTGGGAAAAAACCTCTCCGAAAAGGACAGTCCACATTGGACAGTCAGTGAAAGCTCGCATCTACTCCGCCTTGTACGGAAGCTACGAGGAGCCCAAGTCCCTGCCTGCGGGTACACGAGGGCTCCTTTACGCTGACCGTCCCTACCTGTCGCGCGGCTGGGCGTACTCAGTCGCCAGGCATAACATCGTGACCCGGAAGGGTGACCCGCTACTGGTCGCCCCGATGCTGGCGCACAAGTACTGGAAGTGTCACCCTGGAGAGGCGTTGCCTAATGCGGATATTTCGATGTGGGTGGACGCGTCGATCCGGCTGGAGCCTGGATTCTTCGAGCGGGCAGTGGAAGCCCTCGGAGAAGATGACTGGCTTCTGGTACGACATCCATGGCGTAACTGTGTATACGAGGAGGTGGCGTATTCTGCCTCACTACCTCGGTATCAATCACTTAGTGCCGACCTTGAAGCACAATCAGCCTGGTATGTGTCCCTGGGGCACCCGGCCAAGGGGGGCCTCCCGGCCACCGGGGTCATGGTCAGAAGACACACGCCCGAGGTCCTGGAAGCGTCGCGGCACTGGTGGCAAGAGTGCCTGAACTGGAGCCACCAGGACCAGGTCAGCCTGCCAGTCATACTGGACATGCTGAAGATCAAATACCGCTACGGACTGGAATGGATGGATGGATGGGAAACCTTCCCACACAGCAAGTGACGTCAAGTGATGTCACGGTCGCCATCCCGGTTCACCCGGCCCGCATTCGTAACGGAATGCTCCAGCGGGCGGTCGACTCCGTCTGGGCTCAGACCAGGCTTCCAGATCAGCTCTCCATCGCTGTCGATGTGCGCGGCGATGGTGCGGCCAAGACTCGCCAGCGCGCGCTGGACGCGGTCAACACTCGATGGGTCGCGTTCCTCGACTCCGACGACAAGCTGCTGCCGCAGCACCTCCAGGCACTCACCGAGGTAGCGGAACGCCTCGACGCAGTGTTCGTGTACTCCTGGTTCGAGCCGGTCGGGTTCGGCGCTGATCCGCTCGGGCACTTCGGTAAGCCCTTTGACCCCCGGAACCCACATCACACGACCATGACCGTCCTGGTGGATACAAAGCTCGCTCAGGAAGTCGGCTTTGTCGCCCCAGAACCAGGTAGCACCTGCGGGAATGAAGACTGGCGCTTCATCCTGGGTATCTGCAAGCTCGCGGTCGAGCGGGGGCTGCTCATGACTCACCTCGCTGAGCGTACCTGGCAGTACCACTACCACGGGAACAACACGTCAGGCATGCCGCACCAGGGGGACGCGCAATGAGTCGGGCCCGCATCCAGCAGTACGAGCGACGTTGGAACCGATATGTCCACCGATGTCGGAAGCTGGGAGCTTCGCCGCTTATGACCGTCTGGGAGCGTCGCTACCTTCGCCTGATCGCCCGCTGGTACGAGGGATATTACGGGAATAAGCCCGTATGATCAGCCCATGGAAGGCGTGGACTACTCGTTTGACCCCCCGTCGCCAGCATCGCTGAAGGCGGCGGGGAAGACCTTCGCCATGACATACATCGGGCCTGGCAGCGAAGGTAAGCAGCTCGACGACTTCGAGCGCGACCAGCTCTGGGCCAATGGGCTCGCTATCTGTCTGCTGGCCGAGGGCACCGAGCAGGGCGCGCTCGGGGGCGCCTCGGTAGGTATCCAGCACGCCCAGGCGGTCCAGGCCGACCTGAAAGACCTCAGCGTGCCGGACTCGATCCCGGTCTACTTCGCAGTCGACTTCAACGCGACCGCGACACAGTGGCCCCTCGTGGCAAGCTACTTCCGAGGCGCCGCCAGCGTGCTGGGTGCAGCTCGTATTGGCCTGTACGGCGGATACTGGCAGGTCTCCTGGGGTGTGCGAGACAACATCGCGGCCTACTTCTTCCAGACGTATGGCTGGAGCATCGTCAACGGCGTTCTGACCTGGCATCCGGCCGCCCACATTCAGCAGTACAAAAACAACGTCGTCATCGGGACCGGGACGGCCGACTTGTGCCGCTCCATGAAGCCGAATTTCGGACAATGGGTTAAAGGAGGCAGTTCGGTGACACAACCGTCTTATGTGGAGCTAGGACACCAATGGGACGGCTCCTACCTGATCAAGCGCATGGAGTCGCTGTGCCGGATGGACGCGGAGTACACGGTCACGAAGCCCGACGGCAGCAAAGCCACCGAGGTCAATGACCTGGTGGTGGCGCTGAACACGTTGCTGGCCAAGGTAAACGCGCCCACGACTGGCGGTCTCACCGAGGCACAGATTCGCCAGATTGTGCGCGAGGAGCTAAACAAGACAAAGCTCACCAGCTAACCGGAATACGCGAATGTCTGTCATATCTGGCAAGATTGAGGACATGAAGACCATGCCCTGGCCGATAGCTCTCGTAGTGACCGTGGCGATCGTTGTCATCGGTGTCCTGTCTGCCATGGGTAAAGATCCCGTGACCGTCGTCGGCGCCATCGTGTTGCTGCTGGGAGCGTTCGGATATGCCGAGTTGCGCGAGATCAAAGGCAACACCAACGGCAACATGAGCAAGCTGATGGAGCAGAACACAGCTTTGCTGACTGAGCTTGCCGAGTACCGACGGACCGCCGCCCAGAACTTCCAGCAGGCACTGGAGAACCCCGCCATCCCGGCCAAGGATGTGGTGACCGCCATCTTGCCAGCCACCACCCAGAACCAGGGCACGCCCTATGACCGTCACCCGTGACTACGTCTGGCGGTTGACCCCCAAGGAAGACGAGGACCTGGCCGACTTGTCACGCCGAGCGCGCAAGGTCCTCGCCTGGGCCTGCGAGGGCGACAAGCGGCTCACCTGCAAGGGCGTGAGCGGGGAAGCGTTCGGGTTCGTCGAGATCGGGTTCACTGTAGTGGGCCGGGACTTGTGGGCGGCCGGCCAGATCGGTCAGGACATCATCAACTTGGCCACCCAGCGTCTCATCCACCCAGCCCGCGCTTCGGTCCTCATGGAGCCGCTGGAGCCCCACAACCATCGGGGATATGCCCATGGACGAACGAAGCGCGTCAACCGACCGCGAGGTCAGCGACGCGCTTCGGGCGAGGACTAACGCGCCTCAGACGGTGGGGGGCTTCACCGCCGCGTCCACCGGCACCTCGATGCCGTGCTCGCGCAGCGTGTTAGCTAGCAGCAGGTTGTACGCCTGACGGTCGGTGCTCTCCTGGTTCACGATCCTGTGAACTCCTCTGATCTCTTTCCAGAGCACCAGAAACGCCGCACTCAGTGGGACTGATGCTCCCGCGATGGCGCCCACCACAACTGCTATGTCCCCCGAGGTCATTACGGCACCATGCCGTCGCTGTAGACGTTGTCGTAGTCAGTGACTCCTCGGGCACTCAGGTGCGCTTCGATCTCTTCGTCGATGAGCTTCTGGTTAGCGACCGGCTTCGTTGGTTTCATCAGCCAGTCGTACTGGTGCTTGACCGCCCAGGCGTCCACGAGAGCGTGGTGCTCGATCAGCGGCGGTTCTTTCTCGACCGCCTGCCGCATGTCGTGCCAGACGGTCTCGCTGAGGATGCGTCGGAGCTGCTGGAGATCGTTCATCATCATCGGTAGGTTGCCCGGGACATCCTTGAACGGTCCGAAGAGCTGGGACAGCAGCACCATGTCGAAGGCGCAGTAATCGCCCCACAGCTCAACCCAGTCACCGCCGAGGAACGCTCGCGCCTTCTCGCGCAGCTCGTACAGTTCCATGAGGTGTTCGCTCTGACTGTTGGTGGGGTCCCATTCCAGGATCGAGCCGGCCAGCCCGCGCCACTCGAACGGTGCCAGTGGCAGATGCGGCCACACGTGGTCGACGATGAACTGATCCATCGCCAACGCGCCCAGCGGGACCTCCGCGTTGATCGCGTAGAACTCGTTGCCAGCGTCGTCGACCATGCCGAGCGAGATCAGGTGTAGTGGATGACCGGCGCCCCGGTTCAGGAACTCGGTTTCCACGAAAATGCGTTTTTCGCGCATCATTTCTCCTCCTTGGCCTGTTTGTGCTGAATTTGCAGCTCGGTGAACGCGCCCCGGATCAGTTCCGCGTCAGGACCCCACATGTAGCCCACCACGCAGCCACTGGGGCACGAGAACTGGACCAACGTGTGCTCGGCCTGGGTGACGGACACCTTGCCGTGTAAGCGGTGTGCGTTGCTCATGGCTCTTCCCGAGGGATGTCCGCGAGCATGCGTAGCGCTTGGTCCTCGACTGTTGGCCAGAGCATCGTGTAGATGGTTCTGACCAGGTGCCAGGGGGTCAGCTGCTGCAGCATGAACTCCTGAGCCAGGTCAGCGTGGCGCTGACCCGCCTCGGGATCGCCGAGAACCTGGGCCATGTACGAGCTGACCAGGTGGGCGAGAACCTGGTCCATGACGACGCGGATCTCCCCATCCACCAAGCTCGGGTCGTCGTCCCATTCGGTCGTCATGGACTCGCTCATTCCGGCTCCAACGCTTCGCCGTAGCCGGCCGCGCGCACCAGCTCCACCATTTCACGGACCTGCACGGCGACGTACCAGCTGTCGACGTGCTCTTTCTTGCCCGGCGGGCAGTACCTGACCTGCCGTCGGACCCCGCGCAGGTTCGCCGAGATCTCCCGAGTGTTGCGCACCTGGACGGTATTCCACATCATGTGGTCCTCGCCGGCCTGCTTGACCGCCTCGGCCTGGAGGCGCATGAAGTCACCCAAGTACATGAACGCCGGCCACTGGCCGACGCTGAGAGCGCCAAGGCCAGGTGTCTTGCAGACCAGGATCGCGTGATCTGCCTTGCCGTTGGCTCGCTCCACATAGGTCTCGCGAAGCCAGGGACCGAGCTGGAAGCCACGGTGGGCGAGCTTGCACTCCCAGACCAGACCAGGACAGCCCGTGACGTCGCCCTTGTCGAGAGCCCCCTGGAGGGACCGGCGCTCCGCGTACGGAAAGCCGGTCTCCTTCAGGTAGTTCACGAAGGCTGTCTCGACGGCAGTCCCCGCGATCTTGGGTTTGTTGACCATGTCAGTCGACGCGCTTGAACTGACGAACCTGGAACTGGTGGTACAGGTCCGCCTGACCCATCCGGAACAAGTCCTTGTCGAACTTGGGCACCTCGACCAGGTGCGTGTACGCCTGATAGAGGTTCGGGTTCTTCTTCTTCAGCTCGGTCTCGTTGACCCGGTCGATGCGCTTCCAGGTGAACACCACCTTGCCGGCCAAGGTGGCTTCCTCGCGGTCGCCGATGGCTTCCTTGAGCTTGGCCTGACAGGCTTCCAGCTTCTCCGTCCAGTCCGTGACGTACTCGCGGAGCATCTTCTCCATGAAGACGAGATCGGCGACCTCGTCCAGGATCGCTGGCTCGGCAACCTCGGTACTGGCGACGTCAGTCACCGTGGGTACGGCCAGGCGGTCGGTCTCACTCATTGCGGTCTCCTAGGTGAGCTTGCCCGGTCGCGGGTGCGGACGCGGGCTCCGTGGATCTACGGGGTGCGGGTCGGGGCGGGGCACACTACCTCCGAGGGTGTGTCGGTCTGGGCGGTGCGGGCGGCGGCTTCGGCGGTGTACTAGGACCCGGCATGAGCCACCACCTTCGTCGGCCGCGTCGGCCGTGGCTTCGGGTCCGGCCGTGGCTCGGTCGGGGGCCGGAAGCCGGCGCTAATGAACTTCTTCGGCGGCTTCGGTGGCTTCGGCTTCTTCGGTTCCGGCTCGATCGGGTAGTACAACGCGATCTTCGGCGGGGTGGTTGGCGGGTCGCCTGGGGGCTTCTGAGGGTCGCCCATGCTTCCTCCTAGAAGAGGGTTTGATCTTCTTCCAGCCTGGGTGGGGCTGGCGGTAGCTTCGATCGGTTGGTGCCGATGCACGCGGGACACAGGTGGGATTCGAGCGGGTTCCCGCCGAAGGTCATGCCCTCGAACAAGTGCCAGCCTTTCGCGCTGGCCTTGGCGGCGAGCTTGCCCTTGTCCAGGCCGTGCGCGAGAAGCAGGCTCGTGCACGACCTGGTACTGCAGGACAGATCTCCGGCGGGAGTCCACACGTCAGATCTCCTGCATCGAGGTGGTGATGGCGCCGATCGTCACAATCCGTCGACGGTACTTGCGGACGTACGCAGCCTGCAAGGCAGCTGTTGGTGCTTCGTTGTCAAGGCGCGCATGCCGTGGCCGGTACTCGGAATTGCTACCGAGCACTCGCTCCACGCTGGCGCGCCAACGCTTCCAGGCCATCTCCCACCCAACGAGGTGGCCCCACATGGGCATGGCGTTCTCCTTCCGAAGCGCGCGGGCTTCCCGGCGCTCCTGCCTATCGGTTACGCGGTCAGGATTACGGAGGTTCCCGAGGTGCATCACCCCCAACGCTACGAGCGCCGAGGAGCCGACGACGATCAGAACGATTCCGAACATCTCTGTGAAAGACATCTCGGGAACCTCCAGGAGTATCGGGGAGAACTTCAGATGTGGCCCGTATCGTCGGGTCTGTAGTTGGTTGGCTCGCCTGGTCGGGGCTAACTCGGCTTGTCGGACGAGATATGTCAACGGCCTGAAGTGTCGGACGAAGACTGGGTCGAGCACGGCCTGTCGGTAGGCGGATGGAATAGTGCGGTGCGGTGAGTGAATGGGGCGGTGCGGTCGAACGCTGTTGAGATGAGCAGGCAAGTCGACCGTGAGGGCCAGCGCAGAATAGTCGGTAAGGATGGCAAATCTGGTGAGGATAGTCGAGCTGGATTGGTGTGTAAGCGGATCTGACAAGTTTGGTCGGAATGGGTCAGGCTAGAGCCGAAGCCGATCCGAAATGTCGATGGGGAGTGAAGTGAGAGGACGAGTATCGATTAGTCGCTAGAGTTGGAGTGAAGCGACTGAGGTTGATCGGTCGCTAGGATGTGGCCTTACGCGCCGCGAGCTTGCGAGGAGTCGGCTTCGCTGCCGCTTCGTCCGCCTCTTCCTTCAGCTTCTTGGCCTTGGCCATCATCTTCTCTTTCGCCTTGGCGTTGACGGCCGGGTCTGTGGTGTCCTTCCACTGGATGACCTTGTGTCGGCCGTAGCCCTGCGAGCGGGAGGCGCCGAGCCCGTTGAACTCCTGGGTGGTCCAGATCATGCCCCACTCCTCGGGGGAGAGGTAGTAGTCGGCCATCACGGTGAACTTGAGACGGGCGTTGTTGACGTACTCCTGGTACTGCAGGGCCGAGCCGAACCGGGTGTGCACGAAGTGCTGGATGACGCCCGTCGGCTCCCACACTGGAACCTCGTTACGGTCGGTCAGCAGCAGTTCGTCCTCGACGACGAAGAAGTGCTCAGCGAAGAAGCTGAGCAGTCCCTTGTTGGTGGTACCCCAGCCACGCCCGGGCAGCTTGCCGGAGGCGACCGCGATGTTTGCGGCCTCCTTCAGGCCAGCCTTGAGCTGCCGGCCGGACACGTACAGCTGGTGCTCGGTGATCGGGCACAGCGGGCCGGTCTCCTCGCAGTCGCGGCAGCGCGCCCGGAGGAAGCCGTTCAGGCTTCGGTTCTTCGCCACCTCGGCGGTAGCGTCCTCCTGACTGATGCCGCGCTCCTCAACGATCTTCATGACCTGGTTGCGGATCTCGACCTCCTTGTCCAGGCCGAGCTTGGTACGCAGCCAGCCTTCGATCACGTTCGGATCGCTGGGCACGCCGCCAAGGATGTTGCGTAGCAGCAGTTCGCCCTCGTACCGGAACGGGTACGAGGAGGCGAGCATGCCCTCGAAGACGGACCGGAACTGAGGGATGTCGTCGTCTGGGACAACGAGGTCTTCCAGGTTGTCTACGGGGTCAACCAATTCGATAGGCATGAAGGTCTCCTAGGTGTGTCGGATCTGGGCTGAAGCGAATGGTTGGGTACGGGATAGGTCCGTCGGGTTGTGGAAGGACTAGTCGGGAGTGAATGGGCTCGTCGGGAACAGGTTCGTCAGAGGAATGTGGCGAAGTGCCTGTATCGAACTGTCAAGTAGTGGGGTTCCGAGCCGAATAGTCGAGATGGATTGGGGGAAAGAGGGAACGGGATGAAGAGTCGATGCGAAAGGATTGGGTTAGGTTTGTCGCATGATCCGAAGAGTCCCGTGTCGTGTCGTCGATGTGTTGGAGAGAACAGGTCCGTCGAGGCGACGGGAGATGAACTGCGATGAAACGGCGAGTCAGAACGTGACGTTGAACTGCGCGGTCAGCTTTCTCTTCAATTCCTCCACTGTGCTGGCGTAATCGGCAGCGAAGATCTCGCTCACGTTTGTGCCGAGCGCTTCGCTGGCCAGGCGTTCCCAGAGCCCATCGTTCATTTGATTGGCTTCGATGGACCGCTCCAGGTAGTTAATCTGGTAGACGTCGCTGGGTTTGCCCTCCTTCTTCAGACGGTCCAGCCTCAGCTGTAGTAGCGCCTTGCCGGACTTGCCGAGCTTGCCGTTGTACCGGTTGTATCCGACCAGCGTGGTGGTCCAGCCAGCGAGGCAGAACTGGGTGCCGCACAACGTCTTCGGCGGGTTGTCCTGGTCCTCCTGGGAACGACTCCAGGCCCCCTGGTTCCAGTTCTCGGGGTATGCCTCGATCATGGCCACAACCGCTCGCAGTAGCGGGACGTTGAGTCCCTGCGGCACGGGGCCGGCCAGTGCGGGCGCGACGACGACGCCGGTCTTCTCTTCGATGACCCGCATCATCTCCGCAGCGTTGAAGCCCGGTTCCCGTGTGCCGGCCAGGAAGAGGGGGTGCGTCTCTTCGTAGTAGGAGCCCTCCTTGTACAGGCCAAAGATCTCCTCGCCGAGCTTGGTCCAGTCCCGGTTCTCCAGTCCTACCGGCGTGTAGCCGTCGTAGCGCTCCTGAGCCCAGGTGCGCCCCTGTTTGGTGAGCTTGCCGTCCGTACGCACGTAGCCGGCGAGGTAGGCACCCCAGCCGGCGAGACAGAAGCTGGTTCCGCAGAAGTTCTTCTGCAGTTCCGGCTCGTGGTTTTCCTCAGTCGCCGAGCACCACTTGGCCTGGTCCCAGTTTTCCGGGAAGGCCAGGATCATGTTGCCTGCGGCGCGGATGAGGGCTTCGTTCACGGTCATGTTGGTCTCCTCAGTAGAACGAGAAGGGCCCGAGCGTACGTGAGCGTCGGGCCCCCCTGTTATTTCAGCAAGTCTAGTGGGGATATGGAGGTGTAGTCAACCCTTAGGCTGGGACGTCCTCCTCGACTTCCGCTCGTACCCGGTGTCTAGTGAGCAACCGGCTCACCGTGGGCCCCGACAGGCCCGACTCGCTGACGATCTCGGCCGGCGACATGCCCAGCTCGTCTTTCGCGCACTGAGCGGCGGCCTTGCGCATCTCGCTGGTCAGTCGCATGAGTTGATCTCGCATGAGATCGATGAGGTCCCGGCCAATGACAATCTGGTCGATGGGATTGCGCCCGTCCAGGATGTCCACCAGGGCTTTACGGAGCACGGCCTGCTCCTCTGTGTCAATCCAACCCTCCTTGGGGCTACAGATTGCTTCTACGTTGATCATTGTTCTCCCGTTTGGGCTGGTAGGGGGTGGCCTTAGCGTACGACAGGGGTATGTACCCGTAAAGGTCAACTCAGGCCTGGACATGGAGCAGCCCCCGAGCCGGTTGGTAGCTGGCTCGGGGGCTGCTGGTTCATACGCCCCGCCTACGGGTGGGTTTCTTCCTGCTCCAGCTCGACGGCTTCCTGTTCCAGCTCGGCCGCTTTCTGTGCTTCGAGTTCTTCCATCAAGCTGTTCTCGATCAGATCGGCCAGCCGATCGAAGGTGTACACGCCGCCACTGTCGTTCAACTCAGCCAGATTGGAGTGACGACCGAAGATGTCATCGTCGGCTTCGACGGAGGTACAGACCGTAGGGTCGACCTCGTGCAGTCCCGCCCAGAGCATCACGCTGTACGGCAGGGCCTTGGTGTCCGTGCCATCGTAGATCCAATGAGGAGGACTGACGACGTCGCGAGGCATAACCGATGTGCGCTTGGCCGGAAGGATGACGCCGTCCTGGACGGCCAGCTCGCACAGTACGCCGAGGCAACAGAACCCTTCCTCGGTCCGCAGGTAGCCCTCGGCTTGCCGGTACTCGCCGGAGCGCAGCGCCGCGACCCAACGCTCCTTGATGTCCGCTTTCATAGCTGCTCCTCGATGACGTCTGCGATCTCGTTGAAGCTCAGGTGTCGTTGATCGTTGAGTTCCGAAAGCGAGACAAGCTGCCCCTCGTACTCAATGACGGGATCGCCGTAACTAAGAGCGCTTCGGAATTTACCGTTACCCCAGGCCCACGCAGTGACCCGAGGAGGCAGATGGCTCGTGTCACCGTCGTAGAAGTAGGTGTTCTTCCCTTCTTGTCCGAACATCATTTCTTTTACCCGGCGTATCGGTGACTCTTGGTCGCTCCTGATGGCCACCTCGCACAGCACACCGAGGCAGCAGAACTTCTCCTGTCCGTCTCTGTCGCGCATACCGAGCCGGCCAATGCCTTGCTCGTACTCGCCACTGCGGAGTGCGGTGAGCCAGGCTGCCTTGATCTCCGGCCGCATTCGGGGAGTAGTAGTCGTGGTCATAGCTGCGCCTCGATGATGTCTGCGATCTGGTGGAAGTTGTATCGATGGCAATCGTTGAGCCCGGACAGGCGTGTCGGGGCACCGAATCGCTCGCCATCCCCGTCGCGCTGCAGCATGATCATTGGGTCCCGCAGTTGAGCGATCGTGCCAGCCTTGCGCCCGAGACCCCCCCAGGCCCACCGAATGACTGCGGTCGGCAGATCGCTGGAATAGCCGCTGTACGTGTATGCCGCCACGTTGGGGTTACCACTGGCAAGTTCGTCGCGCTTGATGGCTCCGTCCTGACGTGCCAGCTCGCACAGCACACCGAGGCAGCAGAACTTCTCCTGTCCGTCGGTGCCGCGCATACCGAGCCGGCCGGTGCCCTGCTCGTACTGGTCAGACCGGAGTGCCGCGAGCCAGCGCTCCTTGATCTCCGGCCTCATCTTGGCCTCGATGTCGGTCATACCTCCCCCTTCCTGGGCATCAGGTAGAAGATGCTGCGGAAGAGCAGGATCACGACGGTCGACGTCCAGAAGCCCCAGTTCGGGACCAGCCAGGTGAGATCCGAGTGCAGGATGCCCAGCAGCAGCATGAACATCCAGCCCCGGGTTGCTATCGCCACGCCGGTAACGACGATGGCCTGGACGCAACCCTTCAGCCCGGTGGGCTTCGGGCGCTTCATCACCCGGTAGATCTCGTCGTAGTTGATGATGGGGGTGCCGGTCACAGCTGCTCCTCGATGAGTTGGGCGATCTGCTCGAATGTGAGACGAGCCCGATCATTGATGATCGGCAGGCCCAACCGCGCCGTACCGTCGGCCTCCACCTCATTTCTGAGATGTTCGTGATCATCTTCCTTGAGAGGCAGCCACGCCTCGGGCACCTTTACCTTGGGACTGTGTGCTAGCCCCTCGAAGTCCGCACGGCGCGGAAAGCCAGCCCAGCGACGGACGCTGGCTGGTGGGTAGCCGGCAAAGAAGCCTTCCTCGAATCCGAGGGCGTCGGTCATGCCACCGTACTGCCACGCTCCGAACTTCCGTCGCCTCGTGACACCTGCGTCCACGGCCAGCTCGCACAGCACGCCGAGGCAGCAGAAGGTGTCGTCGGAGCTGCGCAGGTACTCGCGGCCTTGTGTGTAGTCGCCGGACCGGAGCGCCGCGACCCATGCCGCTTTGACCTCCGGATCGAGCTTCCCAGAATGTGGAACGGTTTGATCTTGTCCCAAATTCACTGAATCAGTGTTTG